>Ga0209396_1000742_pt1 | contig 37521 bp, 32 predicted proteins | sample GOMGulsemesocosm_6_FD_184638 | JGI IMG/M metagenome (GOLD analysis project Ga0209396, IMG submission 184638) | Methane-oxidizing microbial communities from mesocosms in the Gulf of Mexico - GOM8C Gulf of Mexico (SPAdes) (version 2) | ecosystem: Environmental > Aquatic > Marine > Cold seeps...
TCAACCGTCATTAAGAAAAAGAAGAAACAAACATGGTTTCAGAAGCAAAATGGCTACAAAAAATGGTAGATCACTTATCAATAGAAGAAGAAGAAAAGGAAGAAAGAAATTAACAGTTTCTTCTGAAAAATTCGCTAAAAGATAGGTTCTAACTTATTCTAAGAAAGCATTGAAGCTCTTTCCTATACGGAAAGGGCTTTTTTAGTATGGTTATAACTCATCTGTGAAATCGATTTGTTTTAGAGGTTTTTAAAGTTGACAAATAATTATATCTTTACGATTCAAATATATATGCTAAAACTAACTTCAATATTAAAACTCATTGTTCTTGTCCCTTGGACAATTATTATTGTTGTAGTTGCAGTTCTTTCTATTCTTGTAACTTTAAAGAGTAGAACAGGGATGTGGATTGCTCAAAGAATTTGGACACCTTTTATATTATTTGTAGTTGGTGTTAAGATGCGAGTGAGTGGTCTTGAAAATATTGAGAATGGAAGGAACTATATAATATTGGCAAATCATACATCTAACTTAGATATTCCAATGCTATCTGCTGGGTTACCGATAATTTTTTATTATGTAGCAAAGAAGGAGTTACAGCGTGTGCCATTTTTAGGATGGGGAATGATGGCTGCAGGAATCATATTTATTGATAGAAAGAACAAATCAAGAGCTATCAGAAGTATGCGTATAGCCGCTAATAAAATTAAGAATGGAAAAAACATCATGATTTTTCCAGAAGGAACTTTTGATGGGAGTGATGGGTTGTTACCTTTTAAAAAAGGAGCTTTTCACTTGGCAATGCATGCACAAACAGATCTATTACCAGTTGCAATAGTTGGTGCTAATACCCTTTGGCCAGAACATTCAAATTTAAAAATTAAGGCAGGACACGTTGAGTTAAGAATAGGAAAACCTATTTCAGCTCAGGGTTTAACTTCAGATAAAATTGATACTATAGTTCTAGAATCAAGACAAGCAATAAGTGATTTAATCAAAGGTGATGAATAAAGTCATAGCGTATTTGAAAAAAAGGTATCAATTAGAATCTTCTAGACAATTGGTGTTAGTTTTTATTGTATTTGGTTTAACTGGTCCAATTACATTGACGATTCATAGAAAATTGATAAATCCCATACTTGGTTTTGATGTTGATACACTGTTCTATATAAAAGCTTTGGTGTATGTATTTGTTTTGATACCATTATATCATGTAATTTTATATGGCTTAGGTTATCTGTTTGGATGTAAAAAGTTCTTCAAGTCTTTTATACAAAAAACAATTGGTAGGTTAAATCCATTTTCTAAAACAAAAAAAGAGCTTTGATTCTATCAAAGCTCTTTTAGATTAATGAGTTATTAGATTTAGAAATAGAACATTAAGTATAATGCACCATTAAAGTTGTCAGTATTAAATCCAAAATTACTTGATCCAGCAGTCGTAGTCTCTCTAGTTACAACAGTTCCAACGTTTCCGTCAGCATCAGTTGCAGTTGGAGAAAAACGTTCTGTAATTATTTTCGATTCGGATGTGTTTGAGTATGAAAATCCATAACCAAATTCAGAACCAATACAAATTTTAGGAGCGATATAATATTCAATACCAACAAAACCTCTTAGTCCAACACCATGTGTTCTTCCAGATTTGTTTTCAGTTCTTCTTTCAGCTATACTAGTACCTGAACCTCCTTGGAAAGATCCGTTTGAATCGTACATAGAAGTGGGAGTTTGATTTCCTGTGCTAAATGCGTTACCATATTCATACGTTGTAGAATTTTTAGAGGTCATGTAAAAAACATCTGCTCCATAAATACCACGTAATCTGTTTTTTCCTCTTCTAAATTCATAACCTGCTCCAATGTTAAATGCATTGTTATATCCTTTTCTAGAATCCAAAACTGTAGAATCAGGAGAATTAACCAAATCATCATACACATTGTACTTGTTGTTTGAATGTGTATCAGTTATTCTCATGTTTAATCTAATAGCATTGTTATTAGAAATCATATACTTACCATAAATAGTATTAGAACCAAAATAGTTTGTCATGAACTTGTTTCCATTTAACGCTGTGTTAGAAGAGTTACTTCCGAATATGTCACCAATGTAGTTTAAGAAGGGAGAAGCATCCATTCCTACTGCGAATTCACCTTTTACAGGTAAAATATCTACGCCTTTTTTATTCTGTATTTGGTCATTGCTCTGAGAGAATGATGTACTAGCTGATAAAAAGGCAAGAGAAATAATTAATATTTTTTTCATATCGTCTTTTTTAGTTAGCTGTATAAGTATATTCTTTAATTACAATAGCTCCTTGATAAACCATTACATTAGTTTGACCTAAAGTATATATTTTATCTATAGCAGGGTTGTTTGCTTGATCTTGTTGGATTTGACTTGCACTAAAGTCGTTAAATTTTAAAGTAACAGGAATTGATTTAGCAAATGCAGGTAGGTCATCAAATTTAAAACTTCCATCAGCACCTACTGTTGTCGTTCTTGTTATTTTTTCATAAGTATATCCAGCTTGAGGATTATCTTGTAAATCTTCAGTATCAATAACTGCAGTAATTAAGGTACCAGATGTAGCACCTTCATTATTTAAACCATAATTAAAAACTCCAGCATCAGTTGTATCATTACTTAAATCAATTGGTGCTAAAAGCTTACCTTCTACAGTTGCTGTTCCAGGCTCAGCAAGTGTTACTTCTGTTTTTTCACATGCAGTTATAGCTATTGCTCCAATAGCTAAAATCGAAAATAATTGTTTTTTCATTTTTATTGTTTTAGTTTTTATTTATAACAAAATTAATATTTTATCTTAATAATCCTAATGTTGGTCGGTTAAAATAATGATTACGACTTTTTTTATTGTTAGGCTGATGTTCGAAAATTGTTTTGAAATGACTTTAATAAGAGTAATCAAAAGCTTTAAATGATGCAACTGAAGTATGAGTAATTAAATCATGTTTAACGGGAGAATATCCAAATAACTGGAGAAGGTGTCTGTCTAAATTAGAGTGACAAGAGTACATACAAGTTTAGAAAATACGTTGAAAAATAAGGGAGAACTTTTTATAGCGTCTCACTTATTAAATAGGCGATTAATCCGATAATTAGTAATACCAGAAAAAAGCGTTTATCTTTATATAAAGGTAATTTAGGTCGCTTAACAAATTTATCATAATTTGCATTTAAACGGCTAAAGTCTTTATACTTTTCCATGTCAGCCTTTGATGGTTTTTCAGGGGGGGTGTCTCTATTTATTTTATATTTAGTCATTAGTTGTCGACCATTTTGTTTTTAATTTATCTATAATTCTGTATAATCTCATTTTGGCATTGGCTTCACTAATTTTGTAAAAATCTGCAATCTCTTTAAAAGAATATTTAAAAAAGAAACGCATTTCTATGATTTCACTTTCATTTGGTTTTAACTTTTCTAAAATTAATAAAAGTTGTTCTTGATTGCCTATCGATTCAGTATTTACAATTTCAACTTCTCCCATTAAGTTTATGATATGTGTTTCTTTAATTTCAACAAAACCATTTTTTTTCTGTTTTCTAAAGTGTAAATTTACTTCATTTGAAGCTATCCGATATAGCCAAGCTGAAAAAGGAAATCCTCTATCTTCATATTTGGGTAAATTCATCATAGCCTTCAACATAGCAGTTTGACAAATATCTCCTGCATCATCCATTGAATGGACTTTTTTAAAGATAAAGTAGAAGATTTGCTCCCAATATTTATTATAAAGTAGCGAAAATTGATTTTTATCGTTTTTAGCTTTAGCTATAAATAGTAAATCTTGCTGATATGATTGTTTTGTTTTATCCAAAGTTATGGGTTGGTTTGCTAAGATAACACATCAATTTAAAAAAGTAACAAAAAATAATACCCATATCAATTAATTGATATGGGATTTTGAATTTAATTTATTCTACTACACAAATAGCATATGTGTATCAGGGCCTTCACATCTTCCATAGAAATCCCCTATAGTTAATATACCGTCTAAGTCATCAATGAAGTCTTTTTCAGTTAAATGAAACATTTCAGCAGCTAGTTTACAACCCCAAAGTTTTACGCCAGAATCAGAGAGTATTTCTAAAAATTCACCAATTGGAGGCATGTCTAATTTTTCCATTTCTTTTTTCATCATTTTTGTAGCTAAGGCTTCCATTCCTGGTAGCCCACCCAACATTGTTGGTATATTCATTGCAGGGTTTCCAACTGTAGCTACATGAAGGCGATTTAGTTTTTTCTTATTAATGGCTTCTAGTCCAAAAAAAGTAAAAAATATTTCAGCCTCAATACCTTCCATTCTAGCTCCATTAGCCATAATGAATGCGGCATATACATTTTCTATTGATGCTTTTGAAAGAATAAAAAGCATTTTTTTTACGTTAGTCTTAGGCATAATATTTTATTAGATACAGCTTTTTGGTTTAGGGATTCCTGCAATTTTTGTAGAAACCTTTAGTGGTCCTCCAGGAAACAGGGCATAAAACTCTTTAATATTAATTACTCCACTTTTCTTTATTCCCCTTATTGATAATGCTTCTTCTTTTACATGTTTACCTTGTAAATACTCAACGACTTCCCAATGTCTATCGGTCATTGTTATTTCATTGTCATTCGCTATTGCATTTCCAATTTCTTTATTCCATTGAGAGAAGTTAGTCAAGTATCCTTCTTCATTTAAATCTACACTTTCCATTTTATTTATTTTTTAGTTAGTTATTAGTTGTCAAATTTTTTTCCTTTTTCACTCATTTTTGCTGATACAAAAGGAATGTGTGTTCCTTTAATTAACATGTTCCAGTATATCCATCTAAAAGCAAGTTTTCCCATGTGATTCATTCTTGTTTCTTTAAGTAATTTTAATGGGCCAATTCCAGGGAAAGGAAATGAACCTTCTACAGGTTCGTGTGTGTAATTAAAATCTATCAGTAATGCTTTTCCATTTCCCGTTTCAATAAAACAATTGGCATGTCCATCAAACTCTTCTTTTAGTGGTTTTCCGTCAATATATCTCAATAAGTTTTCTTCTAATATTTCAGCTTCAAAATGTGCGACAGATCCAGCTTTTGATGCTGGTAAGTTTGATGCATCACCAATTACAAAAATATTTTCATAATCTTTTGATTGTAATGTAGCTTTGTTAGTAGGTACAAAATTCATGTCATCCCCTAAACCAGAACGTTCAATTAATTCATCCCCTAAATTGGTTGGTACAGTAACTAATAGGTCATATTCTACTTCTCTACCAGAGTAACACGTTATTTTTTTATTTTCACTATCGACTTTTTCTATATTGAAGTCAACTACTTGTTTAATTCCTTTTTCTTCCAATAGATAATCTAATGTTTCTGTAGCTTTCGGTTTTGTAAATGCACCTTCTAAAGGGGTGACATAAGTAATTTCAACCTTATCTCTCATTCCTTTATTTTTAAAGAAAGAATCAGCTAGGAATGCAAATTCTAATGGTGCAACTGGGCATTTAATTGGCATTTCTGTTATGTGTACTACTAATTTTCCACCTTCCCAGGTTCTCAATTTATTTCTTAATGCTTTAGCACCGTCATATGTGTAAAAGTCAAATACATCTTTATACCACCCCTTACCGTCCATTCCTTCTGTTTCTTCTGGGAATGTTTTTGTACCTGTAGCAATAATCAAAATATCATAAGAAAGTGTTTCATTTTCAAGAATTACCTCATTCTTATCAGCTCTAATCTTTTTTATTTTTTTAAGGATATAATTTACACCTCTAGGAATAAATTTTTCACCTTTTTTTTTAACGTCTTTTGTTTTGTATAAATCAAAAGGTAAGAGTAAAAAACCTGGTTGATAATAGTGCGTTTTATATTGATCAATAATAGTAATTTTCCAGTCTTCTTCGGGTAATTTTTTCATCATATGATTTGCCATCATTGTACCAGCAGTACCCGCTCCTAATATTAATAATTTTTTCATTTTTAATCATTTGGTGTATAACAAATTTAAGGTTGATAGTCTCAAAATTAATTGACTAGAGTCAATTTAGAGAGTGATAAAGCACATGCTTAAATATGTTTAATATCATTAAATCACAAGACGAATTATTTGCCTTAAACAATTGATTTATTGAGTGTGTATGTTCAGTTGCCATAAATTAGAGTTAGGTAATTTATTAATGTAATTTCGTTTAGATTTACTATTCAATTTACAACATATGCATGAGTTTTACTAATTACATTTTCATATTCAATTGTTTCTTTCTATAACACAAGAGACTACTCAAAACAAAACTATATATTTGCATTAAAAATAATTATCAAAATTAAATCTACATATCTTGTAAGTACTATTGAAACAGAAGTCAGGTTTAGTAGATATTGCGAGCTAAATATTATTGAAATCCCAAGTAAAAAAGGTGTAAAAAAGGCCATTTCTAAAGGTGAGTTACAGTTAAATAGTGAGAAAGTAGAAGGTGGAAGGTGGTTGAAAAAAGGGGATGTTATAACATTTGTTGATTTAGAATTAACGCCACCAAAGTCATACCACTTAAAATTGGATATTATTTTTGAAGATGAAGATTTGGCTGTCATTTTTAAACCAGCCGGTATCAGTGTGAGCGGTAATCAATTTAAGACCATTCAAAATGCTTTAATGTTCAATATTACGCCTTCTGTGAAGACAGATGCGTTAAATTGGCCGTTGCCGGTTCATAGGTTAGACAATCAAACTTCAGGAATACTTCTAATTGCAAAATCAAAAATGGCAAGGGTGAAATTAGGGCAGGCATTCGAAACTAAAGTTGATATTTCAAAAACCTACCAAGCAGTTGTTATTGGCGAAATTGATGAGGAAGGGGAGATGTCTACTGATGTGGATGGAAAGCAATCTTTGTCTACTTATAAACGATTGAAAGTTGTAAGGTCTTTAAAAAATAAGTTTTTGTCTCTTGTTGAATTATCGCCTAAAACTGGACGTACACATCAGTTAAGAACTCATTGTGCGACTATTGGGAATCCAATTTTGGGAGATAAATTATATGGAGTAGAGGGGATGATTTTAAAAAATAAAGGCTTGTTTTTATGTGCTACAGGAATTTCTTTTTTACATCCAATTACGAACCAAGAGTTAACTTTTGATGTGAAAACACCCTATAAATTCTTAAGAAGACTAGAAAATGAAGCCGAAAGATTTCAAAATTATTCAACAAAATTTTGAACAAAAAAAGCAGATATAATTGAATATATCTGCTTATAAAGTATAAAAATATTGTACTTATTCGTTAATAATTTGAATATTACCTTGTCCTTGGTATTCTAATTCATTACTGTATTTTACAGTGTAAATGTAAAAATAAGTACCATCAACACAGGGGGAATTAGTATTCATGTTTTCGCCATTCCAAATATCCGTAATATCAAAAAACTCAAAGACTTGGTTTCCCCATGAATTAAATACTTGACAAGAGAATTGAGTAACACCTTTACCAGTGAAATAGTATTCATCATTTTGACCATCTTTTCCTGGAGTAAATACATTTGGGGTTAATAAATTAGGTACATCATGAACAATAAGTTGCTGGCAAGCCGTATCAATACATCCATTCATGTTTTCAACTACAATTAAACATACTTCATATTCACCTTCGCTTAGGTACTGTTTTGTTACTAATTCAGTAATATCATCAAAAGACGTATCAACTTCAGTTGGTGTTTGGTTCACTAATCCAAATGTCCAAATAAAATTGGTGTCAACTGATGGGTCATTTCCATAAGGTAAGGCTTGATTAGCAAAGTTATAATTTGAAGATTGATTAATTAATGCAATGTCAATTATCGCAGTCCCTTCATTAGGAGAGTTTAATGGAGGGTAATCTGTAGTTAAAGTCATGTTAAATAGCGATTCTGGACTTAAAGAGTCTAAGTAAATCATATCTGTAATAATACAGCCTAAATCATTTGTAGCTGTTATTATATAATATCCAGGATTTTTGTTACCCCAAGTTGAAGCTGTAGTGGTTTGAGAAGTTTGGTTTTCTTCCCATACATAAGTGAAATTAGTTCCCGCACCGTTTCCGTTACTACCTCCACTTGCAGCGGCATATACTTGACCACTTCCATTATCAAAAGGTACTTGGTTTCTGCAAACTGCAGATTCAAAATCAAGTTGACTAAAGTAGATTGAATCTGGATATTCGATATCAAAATTGAAGAACTTTATACAATTTCTTTCATCTGTTAATTTTAATATATAGTTTCCTTCACCAATGTAGCTATTTTCACTTGCATTGTAACCATTTCCATTGTGTGGTGAAGGGTTCCATTCATAATAAATACTGTCAAAATCTGTAGGGAATTGATAATTTAAAACAGTGTCAATTATAATACTTCCAGATTCGATACCGTAACAGTCAGGATTTGTTATAGTAAAATTAATATCAATTTCATCAGGATTATCTAAAGTAACTGATTCTGTATTAGTGCAGCCGTTGTCATCAATAACTACAACTGAATATGTATCAGCTACTAAATTATTAATCGTTAAGTCAGAGTTGTTTGAGTTTAATACAGTGTTTGCTGAATTTGAAATTGTGATTGTTCCATTTCCCATGGTTATGTCATTCCCACCTGTAATTATAGCCGTTAAACTTCCGTCAGCTAAATCAAAGCAAGAAGGGGGATTGTATGAGCTCAAATCAATTATTAGTTCTTCTGGTTCTAAAATTTCAAATATATGAGACCATGAACATCCAGCTTGATCAGTTGCTGTGACGATCCAGTCACCTCCATTTAATGTGTTTACAGCATCCTGTCCATTCACGTTAATTGAGTTTGGTCCAATAGATGTATTATCTGTGGTATTTAACCATATGACATCATATGGTGCTGTAATTCCCCCTTGAATATTATTAAAAGCTGCAGCTCCATCTCCGTCACCAAAACAATTAATATGATTCAAACTTGCATCTATCCAGTCCGCGGTCACAGCAACAGCTGCGTCTAAGGGAACGGTAATTATTGAATCGGATGTACAACCATTATCACCAATAATAGTTAATAAATAGCTTTGTCCACCTGCTAAATTAGTGAAGTCACCATTGTTTTGTGCGGGTAATGTACCTAAAGTGTAAGTCCAAGCTGGATTGTTTGGGAGGATTGAAATGGAACCTAATACAGGTGATCCACCTTGTGATGGACAGTTTTGTGCGGGTGTAATGGCAATACTTGAGATATCGGCGTTTCCAAGTTCAACTTTTACTGAATCAATTTCATTATCGAAACAAGCGTCTGAAAAGTTTAAGTAATACCAAGTGACTGTTGTTGGGTTAACAGTAAGTGAATTAGTGATGTCTGCAGGGCTACCAGGAGTCCATTGGTAACTTATAGTGCCTGTCACATTTGAAGGAGTTGCAACTATTGTAGCGTCTTCTCCAGGGCAAATAACAAATAAATTTTGATTAAATGTTACGGTTGGAGGGGAGGCAGGTATTGGTTGAGACCATGCGGCAGAGATTATGTTTTGTGTAAATTCACATTCTAATACTGGGTTTCCTTGAAGCGCTAAATCATTAATAGCCCAAGTACTTGGTATTTGATTACCAGTTGTACCACTGTAACTACCATTATCATTTAAAACTATTGTGATGTCACCCGCAGTTGCACCACCTAGAGATGCAATATCTACTCCAAATGTATACGTGTCACATTGTCCTTGATTAATGAAAACATTATAGTTTTGTGTTTGTAAATAAATTGAGTTTGGGTCTACTGTTGGGTCTCCATTGTAGAATGAAATGGGTACTGATTGATTTAAATCAGCTCCTCCAGAATTACAGATTTCCATGTCAAACCAAACAGTATCACATCCTGTGAAAATAGAAGGGTTTTGATCAAAGGAACTGTATACCAAATTAATTTTTGAACCTAAAAATGTAGTTTGAATGATGCGTTCGTATGCAATAATATCATTTGTTAAATGGACTCTTAATGTATTTGCACCTATTAATTCAAAATCAATTTGTTCATTATTAGTTGGTAATTGCCCATAAATTGGGGAAGCATTAATATTTCCTTGTCCAAATGCGACATTTTGCCAAGCGTATATTTGTTGTTGTGTAGCAGTTGTTAGGGTTGCATAGTAACCTGTGCTTTGATTCAGATCAAGATTGACTTCTGAAAAGGCATACATTTGATTATCATTTGTAATACTTGAACTTGATGTAGTTGGACCTACAAGGTTCAAACTACTGTAACACCCATTTCCTCTCATTTCAATATAAGCTCTTTTTGAACCAGATGGTATGGTAAAATCTACAAAACCAGAAACACCAGAGCTTGAGTAACCAATGTCATAAGGTGAACTATAAGCATTTTGTGTAATGAAGAATGAAGACGAATACGGTTGGTCTGAATATTTTAAAAACTCGACATAATACATTTCATTCCAATCATCCCCAAAAACATTAGACCTTGTAATTGTAATTTGATCTCCAATCACTTGGATAGTCATGTCACTCACTGTAATTTGATTTGGGGGGAGAATATTTCCTGCAAAGTCTCCACCTAAAGTTGAATTCCCAACTACGGGTAAGCCAGAAGTAAGGTCATAATCGCTAAATGTTAATGATGTATTCATTGAGGGGATATTACCTCCATTCACAGTCATAATTCCAGAGGCTGTCATTGTGTTTAAATCACAAACAATATACTTTATTACTAAAGATTCTTCACGTGTATCATATACCATAACACCGTTTGTTCCATATCTATTTTGATTAATCCCAAAACCTCTAATAATTACATAATTTGGATTGTCAGGAGCTGGTAACATATCGATTGTTTGGACGTATGTTCCTGTACCCATGTAAACAGGATATTGGGTAGGATCAAGTCCATCAATTCTTGTTAAAGATTGTGTTGCTGAGTTACCGTAGTTTAAAGTGAAATATGAAATATCAACATCTGGTCTACTACATCCAACGACAAGGTTTGTTCCAATTTGGTTAAAAGAGAATTCAAAATCTGTTAATTCTCCATAGTCATGACCAACAGTTGTGTAAGTGTCTGTCATTGCTGTACTTAAATCTTCATCAACCCAAGAAAAGCGTCTTGAATCATGATTGTTCGCCATATATTCAACCCATCCAGAAGAGGTTTGCGTGGTAATATCTATTTCAACTCGTCCCCAAACAATACGTTCTTCACCATAATTCACATCATTGATTGCCGTTTGGTTTACTACAACTCCTTGTTGGTAAACGCCTTGAATAACTAATGTAATTCTTTCTGAACCTGTTGTTATTGGTATTTGAGTGTCTGTAATTTGATTTGCTATTTTATATCCTGTTTCTGTTCCTATTATGTCAGGATAATATCCAATGGGTAAACAACCTCCTGGAACTCCAAAAGCAGGACAGTTAGGGTCAGAAAGACAATCAGGGTCAAGACAATCAATTAAGCCATCTCCATCATCATCAATTCCATTACTACAATTTTCTTGTGAAAATAGTGCGGACACACTGAATAAAAAGAAAATAAATACAATAAGTTTTTCTTTTAAAAGTAAATTATTCAATTTCATATATTAGGGTTTATGTGTTAAAATACTTAATTACAAGTTGTTTAGCTGCATAATATAATAAAAAGATTGCATAGATTAGTTTAACTAATCTTTAACTGATACTTTGAAAGGAGGCCTGATAAATTTTCTTTTGAAAATTTAGCTCCTTTTATTCTATTGTTTTCAGGGTCTATGGAGAAGTTTAATGCCGTTGAGAAGTCTACTTTTATTAAAATTGATCTGTCAAAAATAGCACGTTTTAGGTCGCAACTGTTAAAATTTGATCCAGTTAAATCTGATTCAGTAAAATCGGCCTCATTTAAGCTACAATTTTTAAATTTTTTTTGTTTGAGTTTTAATTGATAAAATGAGGTTAAATTCATTAAGCAAGAGTCAAAAGCCATGTTTAATAAAAATGGATTAGATTCACTAAAATCAATTCCTAGTAATTTGCAATTTGTAAACTGAACCGTTTTAAAAGCTGTGTTTAGTACTTTAATTAAACTTAAATTACAATCAACAAATTCACAATCAACGAACGCATAGTTTGTTAAGTTTTCATTTTCAAAATTACAATCTATGAATGTACAGTTATCGTATTCGTCTAATTTTAGTGGGGTTGATGTGAAGTTTAATTTTTTAAATGTTTGATTTTCAATCATGGTTTTGTTTGTTGACAAAGATATTAATTCCATTCCAAAACTTTTCACTTTCCATGAGTTGCAAATTATTATGTCCACCTTTTTCAATTGTAATTAATTGTTTTTGGCCTTTAAACTTTTCAAATAACTTTATACCCATTTCTGGTGGGGTTACTTTATCAAGAGTTCCTACAATAATTAACAGTTTCGATTTTATTTTTTTAATTTTTTGTAAAGAATTAAAAGCATTTTTCACTAAAAAGCTAACGTGTTTAAATCCCATAGTTTTAGCCATCTCTTTGGCATTTGAAATAGGAGTGATTAGAACAATACCTTTAAAGATTCTATTTTGAGATATATGCGTAGCAACGGTAGTTCCTAAAGATCTTCCAAAAATAAAAATATTTTTGTTGTCATAATTTAAAGAGTTATTCGCATAGTCTAGAGCGGTTTCTCCATCCATATAAATACCTCTTTCACTAGGCGAACCTGTACTTTTTGAAAAACCTCTATAGCTTATTAATAATACATTGGGGCCAAGTTTGTAAAATTCGTCTGCATGATCAAATCTATTATGACTAAACATATTGCCTGTGTTACCGTGGAAATATATTATCAAATCATCTGATTTACGATTTGGATGTTCAAAATAGATGGCTTGTAAATTTTCATTATCAGGTGTTTTAATCCATTTCTCTGATGCATAATTGGGCCATTCTGAAAAAGGAATTCTGAATTTGTTATGGGGAAAAAAGGAAAATTGATTTACAATTAAATTTATAATAGAGTTCATGCGTAATAAGATACAACTTTTTATCTAGAAATTAAAGTTTGGAAGTGCATTATTTTCTCTGCTCTCCATATAAGACTGTAAAATAATTGTTGCTGAAATTTCATCAACCAAAGCTTTGTTCCTTCTTTGCATTTTTTTTAAACCACTATCAATCATAGTTTGCTTAGCCATTTTTGAAGTGAAACGTTCATCTATTAGTTGTATTTTATATTTAGGAAACGATTTTTCTAATTTTTCTTTGAGCTGAATAACTGGTAACGTGTTGTGAGTAGGGTCATTGTTTAAGCGTTTTGGAAAACCTAAAATAATTTCATCTATTTCATTTTCAGCTAAGTGTTTAAATAGAAAAGGGAATAATTGTTTAGAATCTACGGTAGTTAAACCAGTAGCAATAATTTGTAAATCATCTGTGGTAGCAATTCCAGTTCTCTTTTTACCGTAATCTAAAGCAAGTAGTTTTCCCATAGGTCAAATGTAAGTTTTTTTGATTAATAATATATTGTGTTTCTTGTAAACCTTGGCTTCTAGTGCTCTAAACTACTTTAAAGAAAATATTACTAGTATTGGCCATAAGGATACTAAATACCTGTTGTTTCCCTTTTTCTATTAAATTGATTTTGAACTACTTTGTCTAAAAATAGTTTAGAGTTTATGCATTCAAAATCTAATGTTTTAGGGAGCTCTGTAAATAATGGAATACCGCCGCCTAGTAAAATTGGAATACGGGTAATTGTCATTTCGTCAATTAAATCTTCATTTAGAAAGCCTTGAATCGTTTTACCCCCATCAATATATAATTGGTTATGTCCTTTTTTATGAATTTTGGTTAGAATTTCCTTTAAAGACCCATTAATAATTTCAGCTTTTCCTTTATACGCCATTGGGACATTTTTTAAGCTATTACTCAGAACAAAAACGGGTTTAGTATATGGCCAGTCCATATCAAATCCACAAACGATTTCAAAAGTGGTTCTACCCATTATAAGTGCATCAATTTGTGACATAAATTCTACATAGCCCATATCGTTTTGATCTGGATTTGGAATGGAATGCAACCAATCAATCCCTCCATCTTTATCTGCAATGTAACCGTCTAAACTTGTAGCTATAAATACTTTGTTTTTTGCTTCCATTAATGATGTATTTTAAAGTGCATAAGTCTAAAGTAATTATTTATAATCAATTCTCTAGATATTCTCTATTGTTTTTTTTGTCTGCTTGAAGTAACCATGTAGCTACGGCTGAGTAGTTTGTAATTAGTAAATAACCCAAAATTAAACTTAGTACAGAGAATATATATTCGGAATAATTACTTTGTCGTACATAAATGATTCAAGTAGTCCATCTGTTCCTTTTTTAGAAGTCAGTAATTCTTTTAATGCAAAATAACTTTGCTTCAAAAAGGAAGGTAGATTGGTGACAATCAAATGCCCACTAATTATTAATAGTGCTAATTTTAACAAATTAATTTCTTTTAAATTTCCAATTTCAATTCGATCTTCAGTAAAGTTTTTGTCCAGTTTTAGCAAATCAATAATTTTATCAGCACCATTAATTATTGTTATTAATATTAAAACTGTTACCGTTGCTGCACCTAGTAGTACAATAATAGTATTTAAATTGAAGTCATATAACATAGCACCTATATAGGTTGGCAATAGTGAAAATGCCGCTGCAACTGCTGAGTATAGCCCAAATATTTTGATTAGAACTTTGAAAAAATCTCGTTTTGTCATAGGGTTGTTTTATATGTTTAATTCGCTCCAATATAAAAATTATGTAATTGTCTATTCATTTTGTCTATTACATTTTTTGGTTTACGCTTAAAGGGTATAGAATTTAGAGTCCTAGAATAATAAGGGAATGGTTTTCTAAGTTGAAAAAATTGTTCATTCTTAATAATTAATGCGCCAAATGTCATATCTGTACCACCGCTATATTTTGCGCGTTTTTCAAGGCCATCTTTTCCTTCCACAACGTAATAACCGTCAAAGTATTTAGCGGTGTCTTGCTCTATTATTCCAAATTCGGCAGTTAAAAAAGATGTGTTATTAAATGTAATTGTGGAGTCATGCTGCAAGTTGATATCAAGAAATTGAACTTTGTCAAACTGTTTATCTAGAACTTCTTGAGAGTAGTCACTAAAAAAAAAGTAAGTGGGACAAAAGTCAAAATTAGTTTTAAAACCATTGATTATTTTTGTGTTGTAAGCTTTTTGTTTAGCTTCTACTTTATCTGCTTGTTCATGGTAGTCAAATTTTCTAAGGGTGGCAATAGATTTTTTTTTTGTTTTTAATTTGACAAGTAATGCGCCATCATGCATTTGAATTATTTGCTGATTGGCTAATTCTTTTAATTGCTTTTTCGAAAGTGTAGACCTCTTACTGTTCTTTTGACTATAACTAATTGTTGAAATTAAAAGTAGTAGTAAACTAAGTATGATTTTATTCATTGTGATGTTGTTTGTTTTAATAAACCTAAATAAAATGGTTGTATAACTAGCGTAAATTAAGCACTGATTACATTGTTTCATAGGTTATACAAAAGTAGTTATAAAAAAAATGACACCAGTAATTGCATGAATTGATTATGACTAATAATTTAATTCATTTTTTTATTCGATAAAGTAGTTTTAAAATTAATTCTCTTGGTGGAGTGGTTTTAACAAATCTAAAACTGTTTTAACAGGACTAAAACAGTCAGGGTGTATTTCGTAGAACAGAGTTAACCAATTGTGCATGCTACCGTTCCATAAACCAGGGTTTTCAATGTACTTTATTTTTTGCCCATTTTGAGTTTTATTTACAATGAAGTATAAGTCATTATTTACAAAGTCTAACAAGTTAAACTTAGTATTTTGGTAAGTATTTACACTACAAACAATATCAACAGGGTTAAAATGTGTAGCATGAAGCATAATTGATAATTGACTTGAATCGAATTGTGCTTTTTCAATAATTTGCTTACTTAAATCACCGTTTTCATCTTTGATCCAAAATGGACCACCACCAGCTTGACCTTCATTTTTAACCATGCCACATACACGTATTGGGCGGTTGAAGTAGTTGATCAACCAGTCCTTATTTTGTAAGTTCGTTGGTGAAATAGATAAATTGTAAGTTGTATTTAAATCTTCAGCTAATTTTGGCCAATTGCTATCATTAGTCGCATTTAAAAAGTAAAATACATCATTTTGAAAACTTAGTAAAATTCCTCCTAAAGCTTTTTTAGTAGACAAAGCAGTAGTTGCTTTATTGTAATGTTGTATGTTATCAATGTTTTTAATGAAAACTAAATCAGAATTAATCGTGTTTAAATTTTGAATTAAGGCACCGTGACCTGATGGACGTACGATTGAAGAGTTGTCCTCTTTTGCTACTTCATTGGTTGGTGTAAAGGCTGTAGAGTGAGTGTTTGGGTTTTGTTCTGAGTAAGTAGAAGAAAAATCAATTCCTGTAATTTCTTTTAGAATCTGAATAGAGTGATTGATTTCTTTTTTATATCGAGCGTTAATTGTAAAATGAAAATCGGCTTTTTCACCAGCTATTTTAGAGCCTTGTAAAATGTGTTCTTGAAATGGGTTAATAATAAATTTTCCGTATAAATGAAAAGGAATTAATCCTTTAGGTAAATCACCAAAATTTAAACCACTTTTAAATAAAATATAATTTACTAATTCTTGAATGTTTATTTCCCCCGTTTTTATATTATCTTTAAATGTTTGAGGAAGTTTATTGTAAAAAGAAAATTTTTCTATGTTATTTAATAATTGATCAATAAATTTAATCGTACTTGGTTCTGAGTTGTTTTTATTTTGAATAAAATTATATAAGTCCCCAAACATTCGTGAACCAGAACCAGACGCAGGAATGAAAAAAGTAATTTTCTTAATATTTTTTTCTTTTTCAAAATATTTGATATACTGAGTAGTTGTCTGTGGATCAATTTGATTGATTCCATCATTTATTCGACAAGGTTTAATCACGTTTATAGATGGATTACCTTTTATAATTCGGCTTAATTGACTTTCAATATTATTTTCTAAATTCATAAGGTTTACTTATATTGTGGTGATAATTTGCTATTAGGGATTTTTTTTGTTGCAATTTACTTCAATTATTTTAATTTTGTTTTATAATGATAAAATCTTATCTAAAGTATTACTTAAAAAGTAGAGCTATTTCCAACTTTAGACATCCATTTGTTAATGGCTTGAATGACTCTGTTTTTTCAAAATTAGAAACAGTTGATGATACTGCTATTCAATCTTATGTTAAGTCTTTAAAAGCTAACAAAAGTGTGTTAAGCGTTACTGATTTGGGGGCAGGTTCTAAAAAAACGAATACTAATTTAAGGCGCGTAAGTTCAATTGTGAAAAGTGCAGCAGTATCACGGCAATTTGGTCGTCTGTTAACTCTATTGATTCAAGAGTATAAGTGTGAAACTATTATTGAATTAGGTACGTCATTAGGAGTAGGGACATCTTATTTATCAAGAAAGTTGTCAACAGCTGTTTATACAATTGAAGGGTGTCCAAATATAAGTGAATTTGCACAAAATGAATTAAAACAATTTTCAAATATTAATTTTTTTGTGGGTGAATTTTCAAGCCAACTCAATACTGTCTTAAAATTGTCAGGCCCACCAGATTTGGTGTATATTGATGGCAATCATACTTATAAAGCCACAATAGATTATTTTAACTTTTTCCTTGAAAATGCTCATGCTAAAACTATATTGGTTTTTGATGACATTCATTGGAGTAGTGGTATGGAAAAAGCATGGTCTGAAATAGTTCAATCTAAAGAAGTATCTGTTAGTATAGATTTGTTTAGAATGGGGATAGTTTTTTTGGATAAAAGTCTTGCTAAAAATCAGTTTACGCTACGATCTTAATATGCCATAAATGAAAAGGTGTAACAACTAATGTCACACCTTTTATAAGTTTTGAAAACTTATGTTTTATTTGTTCATTATTTTTAATGTTTGTGATTTATTATCAACAATTACAGTTAAGAAATAGATCCCAGAACTGTTTTGATTCAAATTAACCATTTCATTATCAAAAGCATTTCCTTTACAAATTATTCTTCCGCTTACATCAGATATATAATATTCAAAATTTAAATCAGTAACATCTATTCTAAACTCATCAATAATTGGATTTGGATAAATACGTATATTGGGTAAACCACTTTCATTGACACCTAAACAAGATTCAATTTCAATTGATTCGTTTGCCGAATTTCTACATGAGTTTCCATCAATTATTGTATAACTAATATCAAAGATTCCAATTCCAGAAATAGCAGGATTAAGTATGTTTCCACTAACTCCTGCTCCTGAAAATGTTCCACCTAAAGGTGTTGCAGTTAGGTTTACACTCTCTGCTGCATCTGCACAAACGTTATCAACTAGGTTAAATGTAGCTGTTGGTAATGGGTTTACTGTAATGTTACTTGTTGTATTTGATTGATTAGAATTTATATTTAATGTAGCTGTAATTACTCCGTCAGATGAGTAGGTCACTACATGAGGACCTACAGTGTTTGCTGTGGCAGGACTTGCGTTGGCTCCAAAGTTCCATAAATATGAAGTTGCACCACTAGAAGTGCTCGTAAATATAATTGGTTGGTCGGTACAAGTTGAAACAGTTGATGTCGTATATTCTGCATTTACAACAAGAACTGAAGTGTGTGTGTTAGATTCCCAAACACCTCTACCATAGGTTCCAACTCTAATTTTATCGTTAGTTTCATTGATTTCAATATCTGTTACCTTTACGTTTGGTAAGTTAGCTAAGAAAGGAATAAAATCTGTATGCGTTGTATCTTTATAATACATACCAATGTCCATACCAACGTAAATGGCGTCAGTTTCAGAAGATGTCCCGTCTAATTTAACAATGTTACACGGTAAGTTTGGTAAAGTGCCAGTAACATTTGTCCAAGTGATTCCACCATCTATTGATTTAGCAACTTTAACACCAGCTGACATACCTCCAAAACTCACCCATATTTTATTTGGATCTTCTGGGTGAACTTCTATTGAAGTTATGTCATTATGACTGCTATTAATTGATGTTAAATTATTAGTGATTACAGTAACAGTGGATCCATTGTCAGTTGTTTTATAAATTTTTTGATCTACTGAACAGTAAATTACTTGCGAATTTGATGGTGCAACTTCTAAGCAATTTAAATCTCCGGGAAAATCATATGTAGTCAATGGAGTCCAAACCCCATTGTATTGATAAATTTTGTCATAACCAGCAATAACTCGGTTTAAGCCAATGTCGTAAGTCATTGGTGTCACCCAATTTCCACTAACTCCATTTGGACTACCAATACTAGTACTTGTTTGGCCTCCATCAGTAGTTTTGTATAGTCCTCCAAATTGAATCATTCCGTAAGCCTCTAAAGGGTTACTTGGGTTTATAACGTTTTCCATCCCGTCAGCACCTAACCATACGTTCCAATTTGTTCCTGATCGGTAGTAGTTACCATTATCCTGTAATCCACCAGTAATTGTATTTGGATTACTTTCAACTCCTGATATTTTATAAAATTGACCAATTTGTAATCCATTTGATAAATCAGAAAAGGTATCACCATCATTAGTTGATTTATAAACGCCTCCATCAGAGCCACAATATAAATTACCATTATAGTAACGTAAAAAATGTATGTCAGCATGAGTGTAAGCTTGACCTGAGGGATTTGACCAGCTATTAATAGCTTCTAATGATTCTCCTCCGTCTGTTGATTTCCAAACGTTTAGTACACCAGTAAAAATGACGTCTTTATCCGTATCAGATGCGCCGATAGCCATATCATACCAAGATTGGTCACCTTCAAAACAATCCGTTGTAGTATTCATTGCTGAAAAATTAACTCCTGAATTTGTTGACCTGTAAACCCCTCTGTGTCCACCACTTCCATTAGCTATTAAAGCATAAATGTATGAGTCGTCAGCTGGCGTAACAGCTAATGCAATTCTTGACATACCTGAAGGAATTCCTAATGCTGATGACCAACTAGACCCAGCATTAATAGAGTATTTAACTCTACTTTGATTTGAAGCATAAATAACCTGGCTATTGCCAGGCTTAAATTCAATATCACGATAATTTCCATTTAAAACCTTTGTCCAATTTGTTCCTCCGTTAGAAGTTTTGTAGATGCCAGAATTTCGTGAAGCTACATAGACAATATCTGAATCTGTAGGGTCTACCAAAATATCTGCTAATTGTCCAGGAATGTTTGTTGTACTCCCGACAATAGTCCAACTTGCTCCACCATCTATAGATTTAATTACGCCAATACTTTGTGTGTCTCCACCATCTGCATCACCCGTAGCTAGATATATAATTTGGCTATTAGTTTTAGCAACTCCAATTGCTGAAATTCCAATTGCTGATAAGTTATCAGACAAAGGCATCCATGTTACTCCACTATTAGTTGATTTCCATGCCCCACCACCAGGTGTACCAACATACAATGTAGATGCTAAATTTGGATCTTCAACAACACAGTTAACTCGTCCTGAACCAGGACTCCATGATCCTGTAGATGTGTAACTTGTCGGTCCAAGAGGAGTCCAGTTTCCAGCGTCTTGACTTCTCGTCATATGAGCACTTTTGTATGCGATATATGATTCTAATTCAGTTGAATAATCAGGGAAACTACCATCCGGCATAAGTCTTGTACTCCAGAAATGCTCCCACCTTTTAAATTGTTTCCAGCCATGACCCTTTGTGTAGTCGAAACCATCCCAGTCTGCGTAAAATTGATCCTGAATCTCCTCAAAAGTATATTCTCCAGACATCATTTTATTTACCCATTCAGTACCTTGCGCTTTCAAATTTGTATTGAAGAGTACGAGTAAAAATAGTAAACCAATTTTCAATGTTTTCATTATTCGGATTTTAAGGTGATGTGTAAGCTTGTAATTTGTAGACTTATAATATAATTCATGAGAAACTTCATTTCAAAACAGGACTTAAATTATAGTGTAAGTTTACTCCGGTAAATATATAAATAAATTCAATGGGAATTATGTAATAGTATGACTTGTATTGTAATCTTATCGTAGTCTAATAGAAGAGAATCTATTCTGAGTTTTGTAAGTTTTTTTAAGAGTTAAATGTGTATTTGTAGAGTAGATACTTGAATAAAAAAGTTGTATTAAGTTTTTAAAACTCAATGACCATTTTTAAATTCATTCTTCTACCTGTCAATCGATTTGGGATGGCATAATAATTTCCAGAAATATCTTGGAGCCATTGATATGATATGGTATTGCTTATATCCATTAAATTAAATACATTAAAACTAAATGATAATCTGTCAATATTTTTAAGTACTTTTTTCTCTTTAAATTTCGAACGATTACTGTCGTTTATCACATCATAAATAAAGCCTAAATCTGTTCTGAAATACGATTTTGTTCGTAGCACATCTTTATATCTTTCGTAGGTTGGAGGTCCAAAGGGAAGAGGTGTCCCAAATAATACATTAATAGACATTTTAAAATTTTCAAATTTTGGCATTTGATCTTGAAAAAAAACAGAAAAAGTTAACATTTGTTCACTTGGACGTGGAATATATCCGGGATACTTTGTGATTGAGTCTACTGCAATATTAGTACTAGAAGGAGTAATAGTGTCTCCAGTTGCGTTCAAATAAATGTTATATGAATCATCTAAAATATCTTCTTTAGATTGTAAAAAGCCAATTTTAAAGAATGATTCAACTCCTTTAATAAATTCACCATTTATTTTAGCATCTAAGCCATAAGCGAATGCTTTTGAATTGTTTTTGGCGTAATATCTAATTCTTACATTGTCAATTTCATAAGGATTTACGTCCCAAAGGTATTTGTAATATCCTTCTGCTAAAAATTTAAATGGTCGTCCCCACATTTTAAAGAAAACTTCAGCACCAATAACATTATGCCAACTTTTTTGTGCTACAACATCAGAATTAATATTTCCGTTTAAATTACGCATAGAACGGTAAAGTGGTGGTTGGTAATAAAGTCCGCTGGCAAATTTAAATTTTACATTACGCCTAGTAATTGTACTGTCTTCATTTAATAAATACATACGTGGTGTGTATGAAATACTAGCACGTGGGGTAAACCAAAAATCATTATTGTAAGTTCTAAATCCTGTTCTTTCTCCAAGAGTAAAAGATAACTTGGATGGGCTGTTTTTTATGGTGTCCTTTGCATATATAAAGTACTTATTGGTGTCTACTCTTATTTTAGTTTTAAGGTTAATGGGTACATCTTTTCGCTTAATTAAATTATAGGTATATTGAAAGTAGGATGTAATTCTTTCGCTTTCTACAATATTATTTGTTTTAATTACATCTATTAATTCAATTGTGGTAGGGTCTCCGTTTGGAATAACATAGCCTGCAGAATCTAATAAATGCCATTCGCTTAATTTGTCCTGAAATGATTCATGTTGAAATTTTGCACCCCATTTTAAATCTGAATAGCTATATGTGTTTTTGTGTTTGTTTTTCGTAGTTTTAAAATCATACTTTCCATAATGATAGGCGTTCGCAATCCAAACATTTAAATTGTTTCTACCATGATCTAACATCCCACCAACACCTATATTAGATGTGGAATCTCCAAAGTCATCTTTTGACTGATCATTTTCTAGTTCATTAATCCAATATTCAGCTCCAATATCAAAATTTTCACTTTCGTTTGAATGAAATGAAGAGGCTACGAAATGTAAATTTAAACGTTCACTTAATCTAACCTGGTAACCTAAAGCACCAGTAAAGGTTTCAAATTTCGTTTCTTCTTGGCCATCATAATATACTTTTAGTTCATAAGCTTCATTCACGGTTCCAAAGGTAGAAGTTTGAGTTTTTGGTGCAAAGTGGTATTTGTTAGTAGAAAAGTGCCCCAAAAAATATAATTTTTGGTATCTATTTTCAGAATCATAAGTTGTAATGTAGTTTGTTATGAACTGGTAGTCAAAAAAGGTTGGGTTATAATCACCTTTTGTAGGTAAACTATTTAATAAATAAGAGTTAGCTCTATATCTCGCTCCCGTCATGAAGTTTCCTCTATTTGCTTTTCCAAAAACACCTTCAATATGTGCTTGTGCTCCCATTAAACTTAATTGTCCTGAGGCTTTGAATTTTATTGGAGTTCTGTATCTAATATCTAAAACAGACGATAGTTTGTCACCATAATTGGCGTTAAATCCCCCAGCCGAAAAATAAATATCATCTACAAAAACAGAGTTTACAAAGCTAAGCCCTTCTTGTTGACCTGAACGTGCTAAGAATGGACGGTAAATTTCTATTCCATTAATGTAAATTAAATTTTCATCATAATTTCCACCTCTTACGTTATAGTTTGACGTTAATTCATTGTTAGAACTAACACCTAAACCTGCTACTTTAATAAAATCTTCAAAGTTTCCAGTTCCAGAAGGAATTGTTCCAATTTTGGGTGGTTTAATTTTTTCAATAGGACCATCAAAAGATTCGCCTTCAATAATAACTAAGTCTAATTGTTTTTGAGTTAGTTTTATAGTACCCAAATTGATAGGTGAGTTCCCTAAATTAAAACTTTTTTTAACTGATTTATGATTAATGGCGCTAAATTTAGCTGTGTAGGGATATCCTGATGCTAATGATAAAAAGAATTCTCCTTTTGAATTTGTTAAATATTTTTGACTAGTTCCAGTTACTTTAATTAGGGCTCCAGAAATAGGTCTACTTTTATTATCTGTTACTTTACCGGTAACATTAATGGTTTGCGTGTAAGCAGTTGTGCCAACAAGTATGAATGTAATATATAAAAGTGCTTTCTTTATCACGCGCCAAAATTAGTAATAAGTTAGACTGATTAACGTATTTTATTAATTAATATTTTATAGAACTTATTTTATAAGCAGTTTTAGTTTTTTTACTAAGCGCAAACTTTTCAGAAACCATTAAGTCAACTAACCAAATTACTTTATTATTTGATTGAATTATCAACTGCTTTTCTTTTTTGAATTGATTTATTTTTTTATTAATCAATACGTCAGAAATTAATTTTGACCCATTTTTCATTCCTAATGGTTGAATTTTATCGCCTTTTCTCCAATTTCTTACAGTTAAGGGGAATTGTAATTTGTCTAAGTCTAAATAAGCAGAGTTTTCACTGAATGTTATGTTTTTGATGTTCTCAATTTTCTCAAACATCAATTTCCCATCATATACTTCAATAATGGGAGTGTCTGATTCTACTGGTAAATCAATTGACTTTACTTTTTCATTTTTAGAAATTAATACCTCTTGTCTATCTTTCAATAAGGTATGCGATTCTGTTTCATAAGTTGATCCGGTATGACTTTTAATTAACTTAATAATTTCGGAATTATTTTTCCTACTTACACCATATTCAGAGAATAGTTTATACCACATGAATTCTGGAATGGTATTTATTTTTTCAAGATTGAATTTATGTTCAGATATAAATGTTTTGATAAAGTTCGAAATGAATAAATCGATATCATTTAATTCACTCATCATAGTGTCCATTTTGTTAGTTAAATTAGTACTTAACTTTTTTAAATCAGGAATGATATTATGTCTTAATTTATTTCTTAAATAATTATCAGATGCGTTAGATTCGTCTTCTCTGAAAATTATATTTTGAGATAATGCGAATTCTGTAATTTCGTCTTTTGTAAATTTCAATAATGGACGATAGATTTTATTTTTTCCATTTGCAATTCCAGATAGTCCTTTAAGCCCTGTTCCTCTTAGTGTGTTAATAAAGAAGGTTTCAATTGAATCATCTAGATGATGGGCAGTTAATAAAATTGAGCTTTGGTGTTGAATTAAAAATGTATTAAACCAATCATATCTTAATACTCTTGCACATTCTTGAGTATTAAGCTTTCTAACTTTTGATTCTTTGATAGTGTCAAACGAAATAGTGTGGTAAGGAATGTCTTTTGATCTTGCATAATCAATAATAAATTGTTCATCTTTTAATGACGCTTCTTCTCTTAAATTAAAATTGCAGTGTAATAATGTATGTTCAATTTTAAAATAATGAAGTAGGTGAGATAAGACCATAGAATCTATTCCACCACTAATGGCGAGATAAATTTTTGATCTATCATTAAAGTCTATTTGATTATGAAACTTAGTGTACATTAGAGCAAATATAGATAAAAAAAAACCTCAAACCAGTTAAGGCTTGAGGTTAAATTTTATCGTATTTAAAAAAAGGTGTTAATCCTCATAAATTAATCAAAAGAGACGTTAGAATTAGATGATATTTCTAACATTTTTTCGTATTCGTCTGGCGTTAAATCATTGTGGAAATAATTAATAGGGTTTAATTTATCCCCATTTTTAATTACTTCATAATGTAAATGCGGTCCTGTAGATTTTCCTGTAGAACCAACTAAGCCAATTACTTCACCACGATTTACAGTTTGTCCAACTTTCACTTCAAATTTACTTAAATGAGCATACCTTGTTTTATAGCCATAACCATGATCAATGATAATACTTTTACCGTAACCCCACATTTTCTTTTCAATTGAAACCACTTTTCCGTTACCAGAAGCGTAAACGGGAGTGCCCGTATTACACGTGAAATCTAATCCCCAGTGCATTCTTTGTGTATGATATACAGGGTCATTACGCCATCCATAACCACCAGCTGCTTTTTTTAAATCTTTATTCGCTACTGGTTGTATTGCAGGTATGTGCGCTAACATTTTTTCTTTTTCTTTTGCTAATTTAATCAACTCATCATGAGAAAGCGATTGAGCATAAATCATGTTTTGTAAATTTTTTAATCTTTTTGCATTTTCAATTAATTGAGTTGAAAATTCGTGACCTTTTAGTTTTTCATAAGCTGTACTATTATCGGTTCCACCAGTCCCTAAGTTTTTAGTAAATGGTTCTGCATTTAATATAGTACGATATAATTCGCTATCATTTTTTTGCATATTCCCCAATACTTTTTCACTTAGTATTAGCTGCTTAGTTTGAATGTCTAAGTTTTGCTTTAGGAATAGATATTCTTTTTCTATAGCAATTTCATTCGGAGTTTTAAACCAGCTACTTAGCGTAAATTGAAATACAAATCCTAAAATAATAGCAGGTGCAATAATTAATAAAGATTTTAAAACCCTTTCTCCCCAAGTTTTTTCTACTTTATCATAAGATAAGGTATCAGGATTAAATTTAAATTTCTCTTTTCTACTCATAATGATTAGTATTAAAACTACTGAAATAATCAAAAAAATTATCAATAATTCGTTAATCAGTTGGCAAAGTTAAGTAAATTAGAATAAATTTGTAAACTTAATTTAACAAATTAACAATCATTTAACATACTAACTATATGAAAATCACTGAAATTCGTCAAAAATTTATGGACTTTTATGCAACTAAAAGTCACAAGATTGAGAAGTCTGCAGCCATGGTCGTAAAAAATGATCCAACATTGATGTTTACAAATGCTGGAATGAATCAATTTAAAGATTATTTTTTAGGATATAATGAGCCAAAAGATTCAAGAATTGCAAATACTCAAAAATGTTTAAGAGTTTCAGGTAAACATAATGACTTAGAAGAAGTAGGTGTTGATACCTATCACCATACTATGTTCGAAATGTTAGGGAATTGGTCATTTGGAGATTATTTTAAAGAAGAAGCAATTGCTTGGGCTTGGGAATTATTGACGGAGGTTTATAAGATAGACAAGTCTACCTTATATGTTACTGTTTTTGAAGGTGATAAAGTGGATGGTACCGTAATGGATCAAGATGCTTATGATATTTGGAAAAAATACATTGATGAAGATAGAATTATTCTAGCTAATAAAGCAGATAATTTTTGGGAAATGGGTGAAACCGGACCGTGTGGGCCTTGTTCAGAAATTCACGTAGATATAAGAGACGCTTCAGAAAAAGCAAAAGTGGATGGGAAGTCTTTAGTAAACATGGATGATCCACAAGTTATTGAAATATGGAATCTTGTATTTATGCAATTTAACCGTAAAGCAGATAAGTCTTTACATAAGTTAGCGGATACTCATGTTGATACAGGGATGGGGTTAGAACGTTTAGCAATGGTTATGCAGGGGGTTCAGTCTAATTATGATACAGATTTATTTCAATATTTAATACAACATATTTCTAAAGCTTCTGGAATTGAGTATGGTACAAATGAAACGAATGATATTGCTATGCGTGTGATTGCTGATCATATTAGAGCAATAGCATTTTCTATCACGGATGGACAATTACCATCTAATAGTGGTGCTGGTTATGTAATTCGTAGAATTTTGAGACGTGCGGTAAGGTATGGTTATCAAACTTTAAATTTAAAAGAACCTTTCTTTTATACTTTAGTTGAAAAGCTTGGTGATATAATGGGAGATGGATTCCCTGAGTTAATTAAGCAAAAAGATTTAATTGAAAAAGTGGTAAAAGAAGAGGAATTGAGCTTTTTTAGAACTTTGGAACAAGGAATTAAGAAAATTGATTCATTAATTAATAGTGCTAAATCAAGCAGTCAAAACAAGTTAAATGGTAAAGATGTATTTGAATTGTATGATACATTTGGATTTCCTTTAGATTTAACATCTTTGATTGCTTCTGAAAATAATTTAAAAATTGATGAAACTGGTTTTCAAGTTGAGTTAACTAAGCAAAAAGACCGTTCAAGAGCGGCTTCTAAAATTGAATCTGATGATTGGGTTGTACTTAGAGAAGATGATGTTGAGGAGTTTGTTGGTTATGATTTGCTGGAGGCTGATATTTATATTACTAAATACAGAAAAGTAATACAAAAGAAAAAGGAATTTTATCAATTAGTATTTAATATCACTCCTTTTTATGCTGAAGGTGGTGGTCAGGTTGGTGATAAAGGGTTCATTAAAAATGATTCTGAAACCGTTACTATTTTTGATACTAAAAAAGAAAATAACTTAATTGTACATTCTGCAAAAGAATTACCAAAAGAACCGACAATGTTATTTAAAGCTATTGTCGGTGCTGAAAAAAGAAGTTTATCAGAAGCTAATCATACAGCAACACACTTATTACATCATGCGTTAAGAGAAGTTTTAGGAACACATGTTGAACAAAAAGGGTCATTAGTTAATGCTGATAATTTACGTTTTGATTTTTCACATTTTTCAAAAGTGACGGATGAAGAATTAGAACTGATTGAAACTAAGGTGAATACTGCTATTAAAGCAAATACATCTTTAAATGAAAAAAGAGCGGTACCAATTTCTGTTGCTGAAGATATGGGAGCAATGGCTCTGTTTGGTGAAAAGTATGGAGATTTAGTTCGTGTTATTCAGTTTGATGGTTCAGTTGAACTATGTGGAGGAACGCATGTTAAAAATACATCAGCCATTGGAATGTTTAAATTAGTGTCTGAGTCTTCTGTTGCTGCAGGTATAAGAAGAGTTGAGGCTATTACTTCAACAACGGCAGAAGTATATTATAAGACAAGAGCACATCAATTTGATGAAATTTCGGCTATGCTTAAAAAACCAAAGAAATTGGTTTCAGCGGTTGAAGAGTTAATGCAAAAGAATAACTTACTTCAAAAAGAAATAGAAAAATTACAAAAAGAGAAAGTAAAAAGTTTGAAAACAGGTTTATTATCTCAAGTTGAAAACAAAGGAGGAATAAACTTCTTATCTACTATTTTAGATTTAGATGGTGGTTCAATTAAAGATTTATGTTTCCAGTTAAAAGGAGAGTTAGAAAACTTTGTTGGGGTAATTGGAGGGAAATCTGATGGAAAAGCTACTGTAACGATTATAATAGCTGAAAATATTGCTAAAGACAAAGAATTACATGCTGGAAATTTAGTAAGAGAAGCTTCTAAATTAATTCAAGGGGGTGGAGGAGGACAACCTTTCTTTGCTACTGCTGGAGGTAAAAACGCTGGCGGATTAAATGATGCTTTAAATTTAGTTTCAGACAAAGTATTTGGTTAGTATTTAAAAAGAATATAGACATAAAAAATCCCCAAAACACATAATGTTTTGGGGATTTTTCGTTTTAATTATTTTGATTAATGGGTGATCACTAATTTTTTAGTTTCAATTTTATTATTATGTCTAACGGTTACAAAATAAATACCAGTGTTCCATTTTTCGGTAGATACAGTTGCTAAATTAGCAGATGTAAATTCCGAATAAATTATTTTACCATTAAGATCAACAACTTCAATAAATGTATTTTCTGATATAGCTATGTTTAATTCTGAATTGGCAGGATTGGGATACATTGTCCATTCGTTATGGGCTGAAATTTCATCAACACTTACATCTCCACCTAAAAATTGAATATCATCAATATATAAAGCTGAACCAACATTTTCTCCAGAATAAAAAGTTACTCTTACCGAGTCAGGTGCTTGGTTTATATTGATAGCCAAAACTTTTGTAGTCCAATTGTCTTCTGGTAGTAGTTGTATAATAGTATCTGTATTCAATGTGATACCGTTTTTCAATATGTTTACTAATGCATAAGCAGTATCAAGCGAAACTGGAGTGTATTTGTATTGTACACTAAAAATACTTGGTTGAGCATTGAATGCTGTTCCTCCATTAAAATCATTTTGGAAACTAAAATTACCATTTGTTGCTATAGCAAATAGACCTTCATCTTCATTTGATTGGGTTTTTTCAATTTTCATTGAACTTAGGCCTTCTGCAGCATCACTCGATTTAGTTATAGATAGCTCATTTCCAGGATTATTTAATAATTGATCAAATGACCAGAATCCAACCGGTTGTTCAATTGTTTCTTGTATCAACTCTTCGAAACTGAATCCTGAAATTGGAGTTGTTGCTACACTGTTATTTTCAAACCAAATATTATCTATTTCTAGCCAATTCCCAGGTTCTTGATTGTCTTCGTTTTCAAAATTTGAACTTGCAAATCCAACAAATATAGAATCAGGGGTCATTGTATTTCCTCCTGTTAACTGTATATCAAATTGAGTCCAAGTAGTTGCAGAACTTATGAACATATGCATTGTTTCACTGAATACAACGCCATTATTTTTTAGAGCTACTAATGCAACTGCGGTGTCATTTGCAATATTATTACATTTGTACCAACCTTTTAAATTAGTTACCATTTCAGAATAAGGAAACCCTACATAGCCTTCTTCGGCATTTTGTTGTACAACGTACCCCATTAGTGTGTCAGTTTCATTATTAACTGTTTCAACCACTGTTTCTAGATGGACGGCTTTATCACCATGTTGAGCATCATCAACTAAGTATGAATTAGTAATATCTAAACCAGAGTTTTGATATTGCTGAGTTGAAGAATCCCAATGTTTAATTGAGTCCATTATAACAATTTGCTCCCAGTTCTCTAGGTTTTGATTCGGAATGGTTGCTTGTGATAAGCCAATTGTGTTAATCCCAGAAAGGATAAATAACGATAGTATAATTTTTTTCATGTGTTTTTATTTATTTCAAATGTACAATAAAATACATTAAAATCTAGTTTGATTAGATAAATCGAACGTGACTATAGAGTTGAATAAAGCACCGTTGGTTATTGTTATTAGAATTTATAACTTAATCCCAAACCAAATTGGTAGTTATTTAATTTACGTTCAATTATTGAGTTTTGAAATGTGTTATTGAGTTGAGGGGTATATTTAACAGAACCATGTAAAGATAAATTGTTATAAAAATTATAGTAAATACTTGCTTTTATTGACACATCAAAGTATGAATTTTTGAATATTGAATTTGTTTTATCAAATTCATTGACCTTGTTGTTCTCATAAAATTTACCACTTGCATTATATAGAAGGTTATATCTTATATTAGCTTGAATTCCTAGCATAAATCTATTTATGTTATATAGATATCCAATTTGAAATGGAATGTGAATGTATTGTGCTTGACTTACTCCATTGTAAGACACTTTTGATGTGGAAGAACTTGTGGTTGTATCAATTGTCATTTGATAAATTGAGTCAATAGGTTGTAGGATTTGGAGTGTGTCATCAGTACCATATACATAATTACTAAAAATTAATGATGAATCTATTGTTGCGAAAAATGAGGTAGATATTTCATCATATGAATAGGCGTAACTTTGTCTGCTAATACTAATTCCTGAACCGATTAAAAAATTGTTTTTCACTACTACATCTGCATTAATAGTATGTTCAAAATTTAGTTCATCTGTATTATTGGCTTGGTAGTAATTGGCGTCCAAATTATTTACTGACGAATAGGTTGATTTGGACAAATTTAATCCAGTCGTCCAAGAAAATAAATAACCAATGCTTTTTGAAGTATTGCTAAGATTATGGTGTATCTCTAATCCTGTGGAGATATCGCGTACTATTGAGTCAGAATTGGTTTCTGCTTTTTTGATTTCATCTTTGCTTGTTGGAATTGGGGTTTCAGCTATTTTCGTTTGCTGGTCATTAGAAAGTGAATCAATAAAAGTTACCTTATTATTGTTTGTTTCTACAGAGTCTAAGTTGGTGTTTTTTGGTTGTAATGGTTTAGAAGTAAGGAGAGTATTTATTGAGATGTCATTTTGTATGGAGGCAGCATTTACTTTAGAAATATTTTGTGATTTTGATAAATTGCTCTTAGAAATATCTACAACGTTGTTTACTTTATTAGTAAATGGAGTAATTGTAGGTTTTTGCTTGTTTTTTGGTTTAACAGAGTTTAAGTCATTATTATCTGCTTGTATTGTGGGAGTATTTGTTGGGACACTTACTGAATTTTTATTTTGTACCTTTTTAGAATTGTTTTTAACAACTGCAGTACTATAAGTCGTTGTTCTTGTATTCGATTGTTTTGATTTTGTAGAGTTTTGTATTACTGGTGAATTGTCTATTGTGTTTATATTACTGTTAGCTTTAGTGTATAATTCCTTGTCTAGTGTTGTAGGAGTATTTGATTTATCTATTGTCTGAGTTTTTAAACTATTTTGAGTAGAGGTTTGACTTAATTTTTTAGTAGTATTTGTTGTATTGTAGAGTATTATTGAAATCAACCCAATACACAATAAACTAGGTATAAGAAACAGAATAAATTTCTTTTTCTTAAATAGTTTTTTATCCAATTGTTTTTTTACAAACAAAGGAGCAGCAGTTTCTATATCTGATAATTCAGATCTAAATAATTCATCTATATTATTATGCTCTTTCTGCATTGCTTTTAGTTTGTTTTATAATGTTTTGATTTTCTAAAGTTGTCTTTAACATTTTTCTAGCTCTAGAAAGTTGTGATTTTGAAGTGTTTACTGATATGTTTAGGTGGGTTGCAATTTCTTGATGCGTCAAATTTTCGAAAACGTATAAATTAAATATTGTTCGATATCCATCAGGTAGAAGGTTAATTGTATTCATGAGTGTATTTTTTAAATCATTGGATGATTCAACTTCTACAGTGCTTTCTACTTCAGTTTCAAAGTAACTTTCGTCTTGGACTAAAACCATTTTTTTATTCTTATTGTAATGGTTGATTGCTGTGTTAATAACAATACGTTTAATCCAACTCCCTAGTTCAAATTGAGGGTTAAAGCTTTTTCTGTTTTCGTAAATTTTAATGAATGCATTTTGTAAGATATCAGCAGCTTCATCTGTATTTTTAGTATATCTTAAGCATACAGAATACATAGCGCTTGAATAATCTGAATAGATCGTGTCAAATGCGCGCTTATTACCTTTAATGAATTTTTTTTTTAATTTTTGGTTGTCCAAAGCTATGTTGTAAAAAGGTGTTTTCAATTCATTTTGAAAACACCAGTATATTTGGATTTAGTTCCCTCCTAAATCTGTACTGTCAGTTGAAAATCCGCCATTATTTCCAATCCCAGTAGTATCATTTGGCAAATTACCATTATTTCCAATATCAGTAGTGTCGATAGGGAATCCTCCAGAGTTATCATTTCCAAATGTTGTTGAGTCAGTAGGTGCTCCGTTGTCTCCACCAATGTTAACGTCCGTACTATCATATGGGTTGGTCAAATCAGTAGAATCTGTTGTATTACTTTGATCTACAGGAGTTACAATCTCGGGGTTACATGATGGTGATAGTAGGGATATACCACTTACTACAGCTGCCATAATTACTAATTTTTTCATTTGTTTTGTTTTTAAATTCATATTAAATACAAATTCAAAATTTAAAGGGTTGCACAAAAAAATAGTTTTGCAAAAAAAAAAGGCAAAAAAAAACTCTCAATTAATTGAGAGGATTCAAGTTTTTATAAAGATTAATATTAAGCAGTTACACCTAGTACTTCAGTCATTTTTCACCAATTTCAGCTTGAGAATCTATAACTTGAACACCACGCTCTTAAGATTCTTTTCTTCGCTTCTATAGTATCATTTTCACCACTAACAATTGCACCAGCGTGCCCTGCTAGAACAGTTTCACCTGTAATAAATCCAATAAATTGAAATAGTGTTCTTTTTGTAAATAAAAAAATCCTATTTCAACTTAGTGAAATAGGATTTAATATTATAGTTTGATCTGTTATCTTAAGCAGTTACACCTAATACTTCAGCCATTTTTTTTCCAATTTCAGCTGGAGAATCTACAACATGAACACCACAAGATCTTAAGATTCTTTTCTTAGCTTCTGCAGTATCATCTTCACCACCAACAATAGCACCTGCGTGACCCATTGTTCTTCCTGCTGGAGCAGTTACACCTGCAATAAATCCAACAACTGGTTTAGTACCATTTTCTTTAATCCATTCAGCAGCTTGAGCTTCTAAGTTTCCACCAATTTCACCAATCATAACAATTCCTTCAGTTTCAGGATCTGCCATTAATAATTGAACAGCTTCTTTAGTTGTCGTTCCAATAATTGGATCTCCACCAATACCAATAGCAGTAGTTACTCCCATTCCAGCTTTCACAACTTGATCAGCAGCTTCATAAGTTAAAGTACCAGATTTAGAAACAATACCGATAGAACCTTTTTTGAAGATAAATCCTGGCATAATACCAACTTTTGCTCCGTCTGTAGTGATAACACCTGGGCAGTTAGGGCCAATTAAAGTACAATCTAAAGAAGAAATGTATTCTTTAGCTACAATCATATCTTTAACGGGAATTCCTTCAGTAATTGCAATAATTACTTTAATTCCAGCATCAGCAGCTTCCATAATTGCATCAGCAGCAAAAGCTGGTGGTACAAAAATTATAGATACATCAGCTCCAGCTTTTTCAACTGCTTCTGACACTGTGTTAAATACAGGTCTGTCTAAGTGAGTTTGACCACCTTTTCCTGGTGTAACTCCACCAACTACATTTGTTCCGAATTCAATCATTTGAGAGGCGTGGAAAGTTCCTTCTCCACCTGTAAACCCTTGAACGATTACTTTTGAATCTTTATTAACTAATACTGACATATTTTAAATTTGTTATTTTCGAACTCCAAAAATAAGGCTTTGCTTTTGTTTTGACAAGTAAATTGAGTCTTTTTATTAATAAATAACAATTATACTTTATTAAGCGTACTAAACCTTTGAGTAAGATGTGTGTAAAAGAAAAAAGGAACTTGTTGAAAAGTTCCTTTTTAATATTTTGATAAGATAAAAGTTAATTACTTTTTATTAAAAGTAGAAACAACTTTTGTTTTGATGTCTTTTTTTGCTTTATGATTAGTATAATCGGCTTTTCTATAAGCATCACAACTATGACCACCACCACCACAACTTGTTGCAGCTAAAGCTATTATTCCTAACGCTCCTAATATAATTACTTTTTTCATCTTAATTTGGTTTTAAATTCTTTGAGTTTGTTTTTCCTAGCAAAAGTAGTAAATTTATTTGTTTTTTCAAAGTCAATTATTTTAAATTACTAAATTAGCTATTCAAAAGTTAGCTTTGTTTATTCTGTGGCATTCGTAAATACTGACTTTTATTAGTGTTAATAACTTTTTAAATATAATGTGTTAATATCTATTTGGTTACAGAGTTTTAGGGTTTAATATTTTGTCTGCTAATACATTACTTAATTTGAAATAAGATTCTTTAGTCCATCCTCCAACATGTGGACTCAGTATAGTTTTGTTGGAATTTAAGATGTAATTAAATGCTTCAGGTAAATTTGTTTTATCACTAAATATGTTCTCAAAAGATGTTTTTTCAAATTCCAAGACGTCTAAACAGACTCCTTTTACATTACCATGTTCAAGACCTTTAACTAAGCTTACTGTTTTTATGATTTTACCTCTTGATAAATTAATGATATATATATCTTTTTTGAATTTAGATAGGTAATTATCATCAACTAAAAAAAGTGTTTCTTTATTCTGAGGAATATGAAAGCTTATTATGTCCGCTTTTTCAAATATGGTATCCATTGTAACTTCTGTTATAAAGTTATTATCAAAATTGGATGTGTACTTATCATAAACTAAAACTTCAACGTCAAAACCTCTTAGTTTTTTAGCAAAGGCTTGTCCATTGTTTCCAAATCCTATAACACCTATTGTTTTCCCATCTAATTCAATACCTCTATTTCCTTCTCTATTCCAAACACCTTGCCTTACTTCTTGGTCTCCTTTATTTAAGTTGTTGAATAAACTTAATAGCATCCCTAGTGCATGTTCACCAACAGCGTTTCTGTTCCCTTCTGGTGCATTGTACAGTTTAATATTTCTAGATTCACAATAGGGGATGTCAATGTTTTCCATTCCTGCACCTGACCGTGCAATGAACTCTAATTGTGTCGCCTTATTTAAAAAGTCTTTATCCATTGCAAATCTGCTGCGAATAACAATGCCATTGTACGCTTTAACTCGTTGTTCAATCTCAGGTTTTGAAAGGCCTGTTAAATCATCACAGATAAAACCATTATCTTCTAATCTTTCTTGTAAAATCGGGTGGACAACATCAATAAAAGCTACTTTTTTCATAAAATTAGATTCTTAAGCTACAAATATAAGTTGAATATTGAATGTTTTGATATACAAACTAATACTTTAAGCTATCTTTGCTAAATAAAAAAAAGTAAAGTAAGAATGGATTTTAAAGATTTAAATTTAAATAAGCATATAGTAAAGGCAATTACCGAAAAAAAGTATTTGATTCCTACACCCGTACAACAAGAAACTATTCCTTTTGTTTTAGCTAAACAAGATGTTATTGTAATGGCTCAAACTGGAACAGGTAAAACTGCTGCTTATGCTTTACCAATCTTGCAACGTTTATATGATAAGCAAGAAGCTTCTAAAAAAGGGCGTAAGATTAGAAGTTTAATAATTTGTCCTACACGTGAATTAGCTTTGCAAATTGAAGCAAATTTTTTGGCGTACAGTAAATATACATTATTGCAAACAGGAATTGTTTACGGTGGTGTGTCTATTGAACCGCAAAAAAAAATGTTAAAAAAAGGAGTAGATATTTTAATTGCTACGCCTGGAAGATTGTTGGATTTATATAAACAAGAAAAAGTAAATTTAAGTAATATTGAAACCTTAGTTTTAGATGAGGCCGACTTAATGTTGGATATGGGATTTTTTGATGAAGTTAAAAAAATTGAAAGATTGTGTCCTTTGAAAAAACAAACGTTATTATTTTCAGCTACTATGCCTGATAAAGTGGTGAAATTAGCTGATTCTATATTACAAGATCCTGAAATTATTAAAATTACACCTTCAGCTTTAGCGGCTAATAATGTTGAGCAATTATTGTATTATACCCCAATTGGAAAAAAAATGCAATTAACACTTCACTTATTTAGAAAAGGTGAAATTAAAGGAAATGTAATCATTTTTAGACGTACAAAGTATGGCGTAGAAAAATTAGAGGAATTGTTGAAAGAAAACAACCATAGAGTGGAAAGTATTCATGGTGCAAAATCACAGAATTTAAGACAAGAAGCATTAAAAACATTTAAAGAGATTAGTAAAAAAGGTCATAATGAATTAAATGTGCTAATCGCAACTGATGTAGCTTCCAGAGGAATTGATATTGATGGGGTGGATGCTGTTATTAATTTCGACATACCTGAAGTACCGGAAACGTATGTACATAGAATTGGACGTACAGCCAGAGCAGGTAAAAAAGGAACGTCTTATTCGTTCTGTTCTGCAGAGGAAAAAGAATTTGTTGTTCAAATTCAAAACTTAATTAAAGAAAATTTAAAAATTGAAACGGATCACCCGTTTGTATTGCCAGCAGATGCTCAACCCCAAATTCACCGTAAAAAAAGTGGGTCTAAGCATAAAAAGGGTAGAAAATCTAAAGCGTCTAAAGAAAAGAAAAAGCGTTGGTATTAATATAAACTAGCTTATACGATACTTAAAAGGTAAGAATTTATTTTCTTACCTTTTTTAATACAATTGACTTTTTTCAAAAAAAAACAATTTCATTTGAACCTTTCATAAACTTTTGAGTATTACTTTCGAACAACAGAAATTTAGTGCACTTTGTTTCGTCTAAACTTAATAAAAATGAAAAGAATAACTGTAGTATTAATGGTGTTATTATCCATAACAGC
>Ga0209396_1000744_pt1 | contig 37489 bp, 33 predicted proteins | sample GOMGulsemesocosm_6_FD_184638 | JGI IMG/M metagenome (GOLD analysis project Ga0209396, IMG submission 184638) | Methane-oxidizing microbial communities from mesocosms in the Gulf of Mexico - GOM8C Gulf of Mexico (SPAdes) (version 2) | ecosystem: Environmental > Aquatic > Marine > Cold seeps...
TTCGTCTTGGCAATTATCGGGATTTACTGAACTTGCTTATGGAAAATTTTTACAAAGTAACCAAGTCAATTCAACTAATTCACTAAGTGAAGTAAGAACACAATTGACCCTAGCATACAGCCATGAACTATTTGAGTTATCAACAAAAGGCAACCTTATCTATGATGATGTGCTAGGCAAAGCCATTTGGTATATTCGAGAACTCAATTTGAGTCTTAGTCCTGCTGATTTCCTCGACATAAAAGTAGGTCGACAACTTCTCACTTGGGGCACTAGTGACTATTTGTTTATCAATGATTTATTTCCGAAAGATTGGCAATCATTCTTTTCAGGACGAGATGATGAGTACCTAAAGTCTGCTTCTAATAGTATCAAAACATCATGGTATTTTGGAAAATTTACCTTTGATCTGACATGGACGCCAGAGTTTACCGCCGATAATTATTTAACCGGTGAACGTTTTTCTTTTTATTCACCAATGGCTAAAAAAATTGTAGCTCCTAGCGAGAACTTCCTCGTTAAACAAACAAATGATGAACAATGGTTTGCTCGCATTGCAACTCATAAGAGCGGTGTAGAATATGCATTGTATGGCTACCAAGGTTTTTGGACAACGCCTATAGGTATCGAATTTTCAGAGCATCAAGAACCAACTCCCTACTTCCCAAAAATGAATGCTTGGGGTGCCAGTATTCGTATGCCGTTAGCTGATGGTTTATTCAATATGGAAATAGCAAGTTATAACAGTTTTGAAGATAACACCGGAGTAAAGCCTTTAATTGCTAATGATCAACAACGCATATTACTTGGCTATGAAACTGAGTTAATAAAGAACCTCACCACCAGTGTGCAATATTATCTCGAACAAACTAAAAATTATCAGCAGTATAGTAGTAGTCATGCTTCCCAAGAGCTAGTTGATGAAAACCGTCAACTATTAACCTTACGTATACGCTATAGCACAATGCAGCAAAAACTGATTTATTCGTTATTTTCCTTTTACTCCCCCAGCGATGATGATGGCTATTTAAAGTTATCACTAAACTATCGTCAAAATGATCAATGGTCGTACACCGTAGGCGCCAATATTTTTTGGGGAACTGATAACTTTAGCTTTTTTGGTCAGCACCAAGATAATAGTAATGCTTGGTTAAGAGTACGCTATCAATTTTAAATATAGGAGAAAGCCATGACAGTTGAAAAGTAGCATTTCGTTTCGCCGATTTTATGATCAATCACACTGGTTGCTACATCCAAATTTTATTTGATTAAGCCTATTTGTTAGCGTAAATCTATTCTTTTTTTCATTCACGAATATTGTCTTGCAGAAAATTTTTAAACTGGAGCTAAAAACGAAAACATAATGCGAATTAAGTAAATAAGATAACCGTTAGGTCCAACAGACTTCAAAAGTGCATCACTTTACTCTAAAGTATGCACTCCTATCTTTAAAGCATACTCATTTTTAGGGTAAACACATGCCAAAAAACCTAAGTACTAAGGCTATTTTTATTCAGATTTTTCTTATTATCTGTTCTCTTGTGGTTAGTAACAGTAGCTTTGCTGCTGATGAGAAAGATGAAAGAGCCGAATATATTCGCACTAATTATTCAAAATATGAATATCAAATCCCAATGCGTGACGGCATAAAACTGTTTACGTCTGTTTATATACCAAACGATAAATCTCAACAATATCCAATGTTAATGCAACGCACCCCATACCGTGTGGCACCATATGGTAGTGATAAATATAAAAAAACATTAGGCCCAGATGCAAACTTTGAAAAAGATAAATTTATTTTTGTTTTTCAAGATGTTCGGGGGAAGTTCATGTCAGAAGGTAATTATGTCAATATGCGCCCGCAAGATGCTTATAAAAGAGGCAAAAAAGCAACTGACGATGCCACAGATTCATACGATACAATTGATTGGTTAGTTAAAAACATCCCCAATAACAATGGAAATGTCGGTATGTGGGGCACATCTTACCCTGGATACTACACCTCAGTTGCTTCAATAAATAGCCATAAAGCATTAAAAGCAATTTCCCCACAGGCGCCCATTGCTGACTGGTTTTTTGATGACTTTCATCGTAATGGTGCTTTTGTTGTTCCGATGGCATTTATTTTCTTTGATATTTTTGATGTTCAAGGCTTGAACCCTCATGGGGCATGGCCAGAAGCTATGGAATTACATACACCTGATGGCTATGACTTTTATCGCAAGCTTGGCCCTCTTTCCAATGTAAATAAAGAATACTTTAAAGGCGAACGCCCTTTTTGGACAGAACTAACCCAGCACCCTAACTATGATGAATACTGGCAATCACGCAATATCTTACCGCATTTAAACAAAACAAAACCGGCGACTCTTGTGGTTGGTGGTTGGTACGATACCGAAGATTTATATGGCCCACTAGCAACATATAAAGCCATGTCTAATAACAATAAAAAAGACCATATTCAACTTGTTATGGGACCTTGGTTTCATGGTCAATGGAACCGTGGAAAGGGAGATAAACTTGGTGAAGCAAACTTTGGTTTTGCAACAAGTGAAGGTTTTAGAGAAGATATTTTATTACCCTTTTTTCAACAGCACTTAAAAGGCGGTGATGACGCCAAACTTGCTACAGCGACCATGTTTGAAACAGGCAGTAACCGCTGGCGTACTTTTGATACATGGCCGCCAAAATCTAGCAAATTGCAATCGCAAACATTGTACTTTAGTGATAAAGAAAAATTGGTGAGTAAAACTAAAATCAAAGAAGGTTTTAGTCAATATGTTAGCGACCCTAATAAGCCTGTACCACATTCAAATAAAATAGGTCGTGGCTGGGACAAGCCTTATATGGTTGAAGACCAGCGCTTTAGCGCACGTCGCCCCGATGTTTTGGTTTTTGAAACAGAAATTAATGCTAACGACATAACCATTACGGGTGCAATAGATATAGACCTTTGGGTATCAACCTCACAAACGGCTGCTGATTTTGTAGTTAAATTAATTGATGTTTTTCCAGGTAAAGACATCAATGATGACAAAGTTGATAAAGATACGGGTAATCGTCATGAACTGGTTCGTTGGGGCGTAATGCGAGGCCGTTTTCGTAATAGCATGAGTCAACCTGAGCCGTTTGAATCCAATAAACCAACACAAGTAAAGTTTGAGTTATACGATGTTTTACATACCATTAAACGAGGACACAAGTTACAAATTCAGATCCAAAGTAGCATGTTTCCGTTTTTAGATCGTAATCCACAAAAATATGTCGATAATATCTTTGAAGCTACAGAAGAAGATTTTGTTACGGCAATACATAAAGTTTACCACAACAAAAAACACCCAAGCTCCATCAGCTTTAACATCTTGAAGTAGATGGTTTTTCCAGCTAAATGAAATAACGAGTACTGAGAAAGTACTCGTTTTTTATCAATTGATTATGGCTATAACAACGACATTTTATGGGTAATGATTAATTTTCTTGCACATACTTAATCACACTATCTTTATCAATAATAGCTAAGTAGGAATAACCTTGAGTTGCATTACAGATATCTGCAGGTTGATCGTTAATAAGTAGAGAGTCACTACAACTGTCTAGAGAAAAAAAGTCACTTATATCATCAGCCTGTAAATAATAGTGTGTGTGGCTGTTAATGCTTATTTTGGTAGTTTGTGTAGATAAAAATCGTATTCTAAAATAGCCATCTTTATTTGAAGTCTTCTTTTCAAAAATATCAGAACGGACATCATCGCCACTTTGCCAAGCAATGGCCCATAACTCATCATCTTGTGAAACTTTTTTATTATCCTTGTCTTGATTGTTACCTGTAGCAGTGTCAGCTACACCTAACCAAATTTCAGGTTTTAGCGAATTATTCTTATATTTAATATGCAATGAATCGCTATTAGCTTCTATGCGTTCAGATAAATACTTGCTCTTAAACAAATCTTTATTGTCAACTTTACCAATATTATCCCTAAGGTAAAAACTAACCTGCTTGTCAGTGGCATTAACCAAACTTATCGGAATGGTTCTGTCAAAACTGGGATTAGTAATAGATCCGACACTGCCACCGCAAGCCGTCAGCGCCAATAGTGATGTCATCAATAGTATATTTTTCATGCATTTAGCTCCTTTAAATAATTTGGCGCTAGTATAGATGAAAGTATAAAAACCAATTGTAAATAAATGTACTAAAGTGTATAAAAAATGCTTAAATATGTATCAACTTGTATCCACACGATATATTTTATTCATTTGAAATATAAGACTTTAATTCAATGTATTTGCCATTTTTATTTAGATGTCAAATGAACAAACTATTCAAGAAGTAGCCACCAAACATCAAAATTAAAAATAATATAAATGCTAATAATAAAGGCTTACATCCTGCACTTTTTATCGTTTTCCACTGCGTTTGTGCGCCAATTGCCGCCATTGCCATCGCTAAGAGAAACTGACTAAGTACATTAAACATTTGAGTAATAGACTCAGGTAGGACTACTAAGCTATTAATAGCAGCGGTACCAACAAAGCCAAAAACAAACCATGGAATGATAATAACTTGGTTCTCTGCGCGGCTTGTTTTATCAAAATGACAAAGTAATGTGCTTAATATCAAAATAAAAGGCGCTAATAACATCACTCTAATCAGCTTTACCACTACCGCGCTTTGCATACTTTCATTACTGATACTTTGCCCTGCGGCAACGGCCTGTGCCACTTCGTGTACCGTGCTACCAATATAGATACCATAATTATTTTCACTCATATCTACAAATTGAAACAGTAATGGATAGATAAACATCGCGGTTGTACCAAACAAAACAACGGTTGCTATAGCAATAGTTACATCTTGTTGTCGAGGTTTGAGCATAGCTTCTGTCGCTAAAATAGCCGCTGCCCCACATATGGCACTGCCAACAGAAGTTAAAATTGCAACATTTCTTGGCAATTTTAAGAACCTAATGCCTACGTAGGTGCCAACAACAAATATGATAATGATAATGATCACATCAATTAAAACAGCCTGCCAACCAACAGCAATAATTTGTTGAAAGCTTAAATTAAAGCCAAATAAAACAATACCTAACCTAAGTAATTTTTGTTTACAAAAACATGAAAAATTCAGTGAAGTTGTACTCAACTTAGCTGTTGAAAATTGCCCATAAACAATGCCTAAAAGTATCGATAAAGGTAACGCACTTAAGCCAATATTAGCGACTTGCGGCAATTGAGAAATAATTATCGCCAATAAAGAAATTATCGGTAAAACCACAAAAGTCGGCATAACATTCTAACGTTGAGACAAAGTAGAATAAATTATAGCTAAATGTTATAAATATGAATAATGGATGCTTTTAATGTTAAACATTAAATAAACCGAACAATTATTATTTTCTACTGATATTGATAACCCTATGACTATTTCAATAAAACGACTACAGCTTTTTGAAGCAACCGCACGACTTGGAAAATTAACTTTGGCTGCAAATGAGTTAGCCTTGAGTCAATCTGCAGCAAGCCAAGCATTAAAAGAATTGGAAGAAACTCTAGGGAATCCATTATTTAATCGTATAGGGCGTGACTTAATCATTACCGAAAAGGGTTTACAGATTTTACCTAGAGTACGTCAAATTATCTATTTGCTTGATAATTTACAGAGTACTCAATTAGAGAATATTAGTGGTATATTACGTATTGTCGCTAGTGAGACCATAGCTACCTATTTATTACCAGAAATACTGGCCAATTTCATTAAAGAATATCCTGAAGTTCAGCCAGATATACAAATTGGTAATACCAAAATGGTGGTTGATCACTTAGATAAAGGCAAAGCAAGCATCGGGCTCATCGAAGGCCCCGCAGTGCATAAAAACTTAACTATTGAACTTTGGAAAAAAGATCAGCTACAAGTCTTCTGTCATCCCGAACATGTACTGGCTAAGCAGCAACAATTAAGTGTTGAACAAGTCAAACAACAGCGCTGGATATTACGAGAGCACGGCTCTGGAACCCGTGCTATTTTTGATGCCGCTATCGAGCGAATTGAAGCACAAGTTACTCAGGGTCTTGAATTGAGCAGGCAAAGTGCAATTAAAACATCAGTAAAGGCGGGGTTGGGATTAGGTTGTTTATCAGAACTCGCGATAAACGAAGAATTAAAGCTCGGCAGTCTAGTTAAATTAACATCACCGCTTGATTTAACGCGCCGCTTATCCCTTGTTACAAGTAACGATACCTTTCAAAGTCCACTCTGTGAGAAATTCCTCGCTCACTTACGTCAATTGTCCTGAATACCTTTAAAATGAAAGTAATAGTTTGCTTGTTAAGCTATCTCCGCTCTCTCATATTCATGCATTCTCTATATATCACTTTTCCTAAACATAAAAAAACCACTTAGATAAATCAAAGTGGGTTTCATTGAATGCGAGTATAAAAACAAATAAGGGTATTTTTAAAATCTACTTACCAGCACGTGATACGTATTCGCCAGAGCGAGTATCAACTTTCACTACCTCACCGATTTGTACAAACAAAGGAACACGAACAACGGCACCTGTTGCTAAGGTGGCTGGTTTACCACCGGTTCCCGCCGTATCACCTTTTAGACCAGGGTCTGTTTCAGTAATGGCAATTTCAACAAAATTTGGTGTAGTCACCGTGATTGGAGAGTTATTCCATAGTGTAATAGTACAAATATCACCTTCAACTAACCACTTTTCACAATCAGCAATCGCTTTTTCGTCCGCTGCGATTTGCTCGAAGGTCTCATTATTCATAAAATGCCAGAATTCGCCATCCGCATAAAGATACGCTAGCTCAATTTCCATAACATCAGCGCCTTCAACAGAGTCGCCTGACTTAAACGTTTTTTCAAGAACTTTTCCTGAAATGAGTTTACGAATTTTTACACGATTAAATGCTTGTCCTTTACCCGGTTTCACATTTTCATTTTCAAGAATGTTGCAAGGTTCGCCATCAAGCATTATTTTAAGGCCGGCTTTGAACTGGTTTGTACTGAAATTTGCCATTGAATTGTGCTCTATAAGAATACTGAGATTATAAATGCCGCTGATAATAACTCTTATACGTGTTTTTTTCACCGTTTTTTAACGATAATATGCTTCAAGTTAATGTTTTTGGTGTTTTGTTCGGACATGACTTGCCTAGCTATGATTAATAACACTTTTATTTAAAACAAGCTTGGCACCTACTCTTCTACATATAGTATATATTTGTACCATTTCAATTAAGTACTACTCTTTCTACTGAAATTAGAAAACATAGAGGCACAGTTCATAGGGCCTAAACTTAAGCTAATAGCGATAAAAATTCGATACTATAGATATAGTAATGAAAAGATATGCGAAAAATTTAATTTATAAATTCTTAGTCCGTACAGAGTTTGTTAAAATTGGATTTTTATTAAAAACGAACATAAAAAGAATAATTTTTCCGTATGCCAAATGATTTAATAAATAACATTCCTACTATCGTAAAAACATTTAAGACTAAGTCACATATGACTTGGCAAAAAGAATTGGCGAATGTTGTTACCGACCCCAAAGTGCTGCTAGAAATGTTAAAAATTTCACCAAATGATTACCAAGAGCACTTTAAAGCAAGAAAGTTATTTCCAGTACGTGTACCTCGTCCTTTTATTGAACGTATGAAAATTGGTGATATTAACGACCCCTTATTAATGCAAGTTATGCCTTTACAACAAGAGTTTCTGGTTACTGAAGGCTTTAAAGAAGACCCTTTAGAAGAACACGACACCGTTGCCGAAGGGCTATTACATAAATATAAACACCGAGTACTGATGATAGTAAAAGCAGGTTGTGCCATTAATTGTCGATACTGCTTCAGGCGTCATTTCCCCTATGCTGATAACAGTCCCAATAAAAAACGCTGGCAGCAAGCACTAACTTATATTGCAAAACATAAAGAGATATCTGAAGTTATTTTTAGCGGTGGCGACCCTCTCATGGCAAGTGACGAGCACTTAACTTGGTTAATCAAGCAAATAGAGGGCATAGCTCACATTAAACGTTTACGGCTTCATACACGCTTACCTGTCGTTATTCCAGAACGTATCAGCAAAGGTTTAGTAGAAATATTAAGTGCATGTCGTTTAAAAACAACAATGGTCGTGCATATCAATCATCCTAATGAAATTAATCAAACATTAGATAATGCTCTAGAACCTCTTCGTAAAGCGCGCATTCCTCTATTTAATCAAAGTGTTCTACTTAAAGGTATAAATGATGATGCGAATGTTTTAGCACAATTAAGTGAAGATTTATTTGATATTGGTATCCAACCCTATTATTTACACATGTTTGACCCTGTACAAGGCGCCGCTCATTTTAATGTTGTCGAAAGTGAGGCGATAAATATCGTCAATCAAACGATGGCAATATTACCTGGTTTTTTAATGCCAAAACTTGTTCGTGAAATTGCCGGACAAACTAACAAAACTCCAATTAATTTGACATAATAGCCCAATAGTTTTGATAAATGTCTCTAGAGAAAAATCACATGACCGAAAATGTAAACCAACAATTATTAGATAATATTTCATTGATCTTAAAAAAATCCTTAGCAGCCGATGCAACGTTAAAGAACTTAAGAGAAAAAAAGCAAGCAAGTTTTGACGCTGTCTTTACTAAAGACGCAGGCTTTACAAGTACAGCAAACACCTTTCAGCCATATGTAGAGGAAGTGGCTGATGATTTTATGTTGTGGCAACAAAATAAAGATCAAAAACTATTGATCACTTTGGTAAAGAAGATAGAACAGTTATTTACAGTTTTAAGCAGCTTTGAACAAAGCTATAGCTAAGAGCTAAGAGCTAAGTTGATTGCTCATGACATCACTCACCATAAGAATATGCCATGGTGAGTAAACGAGTTATTAGTTGCTAGCTAAAACATTATGAAAAGTTTTTGAAAACCAGTTATCTAACATACGCTTTTCATAACCAAGTGTTTTGTTGCGATAACGAAAATTATTGTTCATCATAAAGCTCATATCTTTTAAATTAATATCACCTGATGTAACGATACTTTTATCAACGTTAAATAGCTCATATGAAAACTTCAATCGAGGAAAATAGATATCTTTCACTACCCGAATTTGACTATTACTACCAAAATGCACATCACCGGCCAAATCAACATCTGTAACATCGATTTTAAGTAAGAGTCCATCGGGAAGCTTTTCCGCTAATGTAACAAAATGCTTTTCGAATGATTTGAAAGTTCGCTCTTTAAAACGCTTGCGATTATCAAAACCAGAGCGAATATCTCGATATTTATCCGGGTTGCTCCATGTCACCTCAGCATCAGCGGCATTGGACTTTGCTACGAACAATGTTGTTAGCATGAGACTAACAAGTAGCATAGTTAAATATTTCATAATCAACTCCTTATATTACAGAAAATATTCTTTAGAATAGTGACTAGCTTAGCTCATTTTTTGTACACAAGCGATTTAATAGCACTTTACATATAACCTCTCAATGTATAAGACCAGTGTTTAAACAAAGCTATTTCATTTTATTAAGAATATGCCTCTTTTATATCACGGCTTTAGGCAACTGCAACATCATTGCACTTATTGCCAATACAATTTTTTCTTGAATTTCAAAACTGCTGTCTTTTTCGTCAAGACTTAATGGATATACACTGCGCCAAACAGAACGATTATCCTGAATATCCACCAAATCAATAATTAAACTACCTGGTTTCATTTGCCAGTGTCTATCATTAATATTTTCAACACCAACGTTTAAGCACCAATGACAATAACGGATGCCTCTATTATATTTTTTTAATTCTTTTCTATTACGATTAACTAGATGATAAGTGATCACAATATCAGCATTATCAACACGTTTATAATGATACCCCTTATTATCTAAAACCTGTTCAATGGCTATTTCAATACTATTTCTTTTAGTATCACTGATATTTTGAAAATCACTAAAAGGAGAATTACGATCGTAGGTGCTATAACTTTTTAATGATGAAAAATTAAAGCTGGAACGATATTTAGCCGTTGCCACTGTATTACTACAGGCGCTGAAGAATAAAGATAAAGTGATCAAGATCAAAACAAGTAAGTGAGGCATAATAACGTCAGTTAATAAAACTTCTGATTAAAATACCTCGCTAGTGAGAAATTACCAACTATTTATTCCATTAATACAGATAAATCAATTTGTTTAAAGGAGAGTAACTTGCCACCATATTCTTTAATAAACGTCTTGGCATCATCTTGGTAAGAAAAACTGGCTAAGGTCTTCCCCATAGCTCCTATTTGATTTGAACCAGCAACAAACCATGCATCTTTAGCATTAATGAAATATTTGTCATTCGGGGAGTCCCACGGCGATTTACTCATATCATGTACTAACATAGTCGTAACGTTACGCTTATTTTCAGGATCTAAATAAAAACTAAACATGTCACGCGTAGAACAGAATTTTTTTACCATATTACTGTCCATTGCTGTTACTTCCTTCCTAAACAACTCCCCTTTGGGACCTGCAAAGTTAGAAATTAACATTCCACATAAATGGCATTCATCTGCTGTTTCAATTTTAACTGCCTGTTGAAGTGTTAAGTTCTCTTTTTTTTGTGGTGTACATGCTTGTAGCATAAAGAAGATAATGGCAAATATAGATAGTTTATTGAGATATTTCATTACAGTTTCTTCTTCTTAAAAATAAAGGTAGCAAATGTTAACGGTAAGATTACCCAAGCGATAAGTATTGAAAACAGTTGACCTTGTGACAAGCTTGAATTGATGGCAATGGCTAAGACTCCGTTAACATCGCTACTGTCTAAGCCTGCGAGGTTAACCAAACGAAAAATATCTGCGGGATTTAACATCATTAATTGTGTTAAGCCTTGCTGAGTAAGTCCATTTTCAATTCCGACGAGTAGTGCTAACAACGCCAAATCAAAAACTAATGCAAAGAGAAACCATATAATTAACGCAAAACCTGCCGCTTTAGATTTTTCACTAACTGACAAACTAATCAAATAGGCAATGGCGGTAAAACTCAATCCTAATAAAATGGCACTACCAATAAACACAGCAAACGTTTTTAAAACGCTACTATCACCTAATTGAATATATAATAAGAAAGCTGATGCGCCAAAACCGAGTAAGGTTGCCAAAGCAATAATGCCACCTTGACCAATAAACTTTCCCAATAATAATTGAGTCTTACTTAATGGGTAGGTTAATAATAATAACAAAGTACCACTTTCTTGTTCGCCAACAAAGCTATCGTAACTTAGTAATAAAGCGATTAAGGGAATTAAAAATACAGCGAGGCTCGCCAGACTGGCCACTGTTGTTGAGAGCGAAGTAATGCCTGAGCTACCTGAAACCGCTGCGCCAAAATAGGTCAAGCCAATAGATAATATGGCAAAAATGATAGTAATAGAGATTAACCAACGGTTACGTAAACCATCTTGAAATTCTTTATTGGCAACTGTTAATATTTGATTCACTTTTCTGCCTCCTTTGCCGACTGTTCGCTATTAAGGGTTAAATAATGTTGATAGAGTCTCTCTAAACTAGCCGCTTCAACTTCAATATCAGTAAGGTTTTCATAGGAGAGTAACTGCTTTAACACTGTCATTTTTTTGTTTTCTGGCACCTGTAAATTACCTTCGTTTTTACAGAAAAATCCATTTAATTTAATATCTTCCAATACCGCACCATTTAAACCACTTGGCTTTATCGCCACAGGTAAATCAGCCTTGTTACGCAATTCTTGCAACGTACCCATTGCCAAAACTTTTCCTGACGATAGGATCAATGCACGGTCTATATGCTGCTCAACACCCGGCAGCACATGTGAACACAAAATAACGCTGGTTCCTTGATTTTTTAGCTGATCAACAGTTTTGTAAAAGTCAGCCGTTGCGATTGGGTCAAGCCCTACGGTTGGCTCATCTAGCAATAATAATTTGGGTTCACCGATAAAGGCTTGCGCTAAACCTAGTCGTTGACGCATACCTTTTGAATACGTTTTGACTTGTCGTTTCATCGCATGAGCTACACCGACTTGTTCTAGCAGTGATACGGCATATTTTTTAGTCTGATTAGCTGAAAAGCCTTTTAACTTAGTAAAATAAGTGAGGACTTCCAAACCAGTAAGTTGATCATAAAAGCTAACATTCTCTGGTAAATAACCGACTTTCTCACGTAAATGCCAAGCTTCTTTTGAGTCAGGAGCTCCCCCCATGACATTTACTTGTCCTTGACTAGGAGAAATAACACCAAGGATTAGCTTCATCATTGTGGTTTTTCCTGCACCATTATGACCAAATAAGCCCAGTACTTCTCCTTGGTTTAATGTCATGTTTATTGACGTTAACGCATCAAGTTGGCGATAACGTTTACTCACATTTTTCAGAGATATAAGCGGAGAATTCATATTTTAAAATCCTTAATGCGCACGACTGTGCATAGCAATATCGGTAGCCAATACTGATGATTCTTTCATTTTACGATGTGGAGAAAACATCAGAGGAAAACTGTCTTTCACCCCTGGTGGTTTTAAAACAGGAAATTGTCGTTGTACCCAACGTAAAATAATGACTGCTGGGCTATCCATCAACATTTTCATTTCTGGGTATTGCCACACTAATTTATCAATTCCATCATTGGGTTCAAAAATCACATCGCCGATGTTGTCACTGTCCATATCCCAACCGAGATAATTACTCCAATAGTTTCCTTTTCCATTTAAGCTCCACTCTTGCTTTTTGTTTGAGACATATTTCACCTGAATGGGATTATTAATAAAGCTATTGTTGTAAACTTTAGTCTTTTCAGAACCCGCTGTTAGATGAATTCCTATTTCGGCGGTATCAATTAAATTGCCTTTAATGGTGTTGTAAGCAGAGTTATAAACAAATAGGCCTTTACCATCACGGCCAAGTACTTTATTTTCAGGTTTTGTCCATACTTTTTTGATGATGTTATTACTAATGGTGGACGAGGTGATGAAATTTAATAAGAAACCATAATCTTCGCTATTTTCTGTACTATTACCCCTAACTATTAGATTCCTAGAGCTCATTAAGGCATATCCTGCTCGAGTATTAACAGCATAATTATCAATCACTTGATTGTTGTGTGAATACATATAATGAATACCATAACGTAAGTCATGCATAGTATTACTTTCAATTAGATTCTCTTGACTGGAAATAATGTATATGCCATCTCTTGTATGAAAGACTTCGTTACCACGTACTTCGGCATGTTTAACAATTGACAATTGAATACCGTTACCGCGATCAGCAGAACGTAACTGAGTATTACCCTCAACAACATTATTGATTACTTTAATAAATTCAACCTTTTGTAGCCAAATACCAAAACCATCTCCTTTTAGGCGATTATTTTTAATGACTATATTATTGGCTTTTTGATCTGAATAAATACCAGCATGTTGCTCTGTTAAATCGCTGCCCCAATTTTCAATGTGCAGATTATCGACAGTAATATGAGAGTTTTTTAATGATAATGCATGACCATCACCTTGAGCATCTATAATAGTACTTTTGTCTCCTCGCAGCGTAATCGCATGCTTGATAACAAAGTTTCCAAGATATCGACCAGAAGATAAAAGTATTACATCACCATCAGTACTTTGATCAAGTACCGTTTGCAAGTTATCTTGCACAGAGACATTAATTTGCGCAGCGGCCACGGACTCAACATAAATACACAATAGACTAAAAAGCATTAAGCGTATGTTAGAAGTAATCAAAAAAGTTTCACTATCGGCTAAAAGTAAAAAAGAGCATAACATTTAAAAATGTCATGCCCTTGATCTGAATTAACTTATCGTGAGGTATCTACCAATTATTCTTATTCATTACGTTCACCACCTTTAATCATGTGTGCAAATTGCTTTTTATAGGCTTGTTTTTCTTGTTGAGAGACATCTTCATAAAGGCTACTAAAGTATTTATCACTTTGATATAAGCCACTTAGGATCTCATTAAATTCATTGATAAACATTTCACTTGATACTGAACGACTACACATCATGTGACTAACGATGAACTTATCTATACCAGCAATTTGATAGCTAAATAGTTTCTCAACTTTTGTCTGTTCAATTCCTCGTTCAATAACCGTTGGATATCCCAATAAAAATGATACATGTCCTGCTTTTAGTGCTTTTAACGTTGTCGTTGTCTTAGCTGGTATATTCACTATCTGTCTCAATTTTAGTTGTGCAATCTTTTGGTCTAAAAATGTACCGTAGCTTTGACCAGGGGCAATACCCAGTTGATAATGTGCGTCAGATGACATAAGTTTTAGCAAATCAATGGGTTCTTTAATAGCCAATTGAAACTTGCTATATAGACGTAACCCCAAATACATAGCCATAGGTTGACTGAAAATAAAGTGTTGCTCTCGTTCTTTATTTTTTAACATATTACTAAAGCATGTATTAGGCGTATTTTTATACTTTTCGATATCTAAATATGTTCTTAATAATTTTGGTTCCAATTGATGATATTGAAGCTTGTCGGTCACCAAATTTAAAATTTTTGCCTCTATTGAGGGACGAATATCGCTTTTTTTTTGATTAAGTAAGTTTGAATTTTGGGTAATAATTATTACATTTTTTTTATTGGTATTATATTGAGGTAGGTTGGATTTAACATAATACTCGCCATAAATATCTGCAAGTTCACCGGTTTCTCTTAACTGTGTCATTTCACTATCCCAACGATTAGCCAATTTTTGGCCATTTTTATTACGCTGAAATGCAACATAAATATGTTGCTCGGGTGTCAACTCCAATATCTTATATTTATGATGATTGTCATCGAGGTTATATGCATAATCAATTAATACATCAATGCGACCATTTTCTAACAACTTAATACCATCGTCGAAAGTGTTAATTAAATAGGGAGAGTCGACTTCAGGTATTAAACGCTCAAACTGATAACCTCTGATCCATGAAGCAGTTAACAATTCTAAATCTGCAGCGTGATCTAATTTAGTGATTTTTGGGTCATAAATTGCGATGATTGGGCTTTCAGTATCAAGATACCACTGTGGAAGAATCCCTTTTTTAACATCGCCACGATAAATACCAATTACCATATCTAATTTACGGTTATCAAATTGATGAATAATTCGATTGTAGCTATCCATTTTAATCGATAGTTTTTCGTTCGAATATATTTTTCTTATTAAATCAAAATAAATACCTGAGCCATCTTTGTTAGTGAATTCTTCCCACTCTGAAGCTCCTATATTTAGAGTCTTCGCAAAAGATGAAAAACAAGAAAATAAAATAACTAAATAAAATAGTCTATATATCATATGCAATCGCATTTGTTGAACTAAGGATAAACTATCACCCTTTAATTAACTTTCATAATTAAATGATAAAAATGATTTTATAAACTAATACATGTAATTTGGAGTTCGTATGCAATGAACACCATTGATTGCTCTAACGACAAAATAAAGGAGTAAAGTGCGATTCAAATTGCTTACGTAAAGTTGCTATTAACAAGTAAGTTAAAGGGATAATAAGTCGAATAACCGCTATTTTAAGTCTGAATTGGAAAGAAGAATTCAAGAGTTAGAACACAATATTTTAGCTCTTGAATATAGTATCGTTAATCGATGGTTTAAGAACTATAACCTTTTTAGTTATACTTAACAGGCAATAATATATGTATGGAAAAACCTATAGGTTCAAGGTTTTCGGCCCATATTTTTCCTGAGTGTGCAGCAACGGCTTTCTTAGCAATAGATAAACCTAAACCTACACCTCCAGAGTGGCGAGAACGATCGACGTTTGGTCGATAAAAAGCATCAAATATTTTATCAATATCCACGGTTGCAACACCATCGCCATCATCACTAATGGTGATCACCATCTGATTCTTTTCTTGCTCGGCATAGCTATATACATTGATTTTCTTGTTTGCATAACGTATTGCATTTCTTAGAATATTTTCTAAACAGCTCAATAAGGCACCTTGCTCTCCAAGAACAAGTAGGTTATCTGCCAACTCGGCAGCAACTGTAATATTTTGTTGTTGTGCTTCAAAATTTACATCTTTTAATAACACAGTTAATAGCTTTTTAATATCAACAAGTTCAAATTGATTTGTGTGATTGCTCGCTTCCACTTTAGCAAAATCTAATAGGCCAGCTAACATTAAATTCATTCGGTCGGCTTCGCGCTTTATTCGTTCAAACTCATGGCCATTTGAATCTTTATCCATTTTTTTTGCTGCTATTGCCAATGCAATCTGTAAGCGAGCAAGTGGCGATCTTAGTTCGTGAGAGACGTTACTCAATAATTGATTTTTTGACTGTAACTGACTTTCAATATGTTGTGACATTAATTCGAAATCTTGCGCAAGTTCACCAAATTCATCTCTCCTATTGACTAAAACTTGCAAGTTTTTGCGATTAGTAACATCTTCAGAAATATCTTTCGTTGCCAGCTGCAATTTCTTAATTGGTCGAGTAACTATCCATGCCAATAAAAAACTGAAAGGAAAACTAATGATAAATACCGAAATCAAAAGCTTTATCGCAAATTTTCTAAAAAAAGAGCCTATGTAGTTACGAGTTAAAACAGAAAATCTTTGATTCATATAGACACGATATTCTTTGTTTTGGTAAAACAAAGGAATACCACCAAAAAATACATTTCTCTTCTCAGCTACCGACATTACACGCTGTCCGCTAACTACTTGCTGGTTAAGTGTATACAACAGTTTAGGCACAGTCTTACCCAGATAATCGACTCCTGCTGTATCAATTAAATAAACATTACGCCAAGGATTTTTACGCTGTCGTTTATTACGGTAATTATACCCTCTGTTGTTATTTTCGAGAGCGCCCTTTAATTTGTCTTTTGTCAATATAAGCTTGTTATGCAAATGGGGAGGCATGTTTCGATAATGAATACCTTCATTATTGATCTGAATAATAAAAAAATGAACAGTAAAAACTAAAACAGACGCTAGCCAAAACCATAACAATATTCGCCAAAACAAGTTAATTCTAAATGGTTTATTAGTGGTAGTTTTTTTCATATTATGAATTAACAACATATTGATAACCGTTACCACGTAACGTTTTAATACGAGTTGTCCCTGCAGAATTTAAGCCCAATTTTTTTCTTAAATTACTAATATGCATATCTATAGAGCGATCAAAACTTTGTAAACGTTTACCTAAAACATTTTGACTTAAACTTTCACGGCTTACTAAGGCGCCAGCCTTTTCTGTCAATAACACTAAAAAATCGAATTCCGTTGATGTCAATTCTATCATTCTATCCGTGATAAAGACTTCGCGGCTCTTTTTTAACAGTGTTAAATCATCAAAACAAATTTTATCTAATGCGCTATTGTAAGGTTCTTTATTAATACTACGACGAGTGACTGCACGAATACGTGCCACTAACTCTCTTGGGTCACAAGGTTTTGCAATGTAATCATCTGCCCCCATCTCTAAACCTACAATTTGATCTACCTTCTCCCCTTTGGCGGTTAACATAATAATGGCAATTTCATCGCTTTTTCTTAGCTGTTTTAACACCTCAAAACCATTCATTTTGGGCATCATCACATCAAGGATTAATAAATCAAATGTTTGATGCTTTACCGTTTCAATAGCCATTGCACCATCATGTACTAATTGAACTTGCATAGATTCTTGCTCAAGATATTCTTTGAGTAAGTGGCAAAGTTCAATATCATCATCTGCTATCAATATTTTCATAACTTAAAGTCTATAGTTGTTTAGGATTTATCTTCGTAATTGATCGCTAGGCAATTAAAAAAGGTGGAATCTACCTAGAATGTTTGTCATACATAAAGTGCGACAACAAATTAGAAATGGAAAAGCATTGTTCTGACCCAAAAATAATGCCTCTTGTGGTTTTCATCCATTTAGATACTTAGTCTATTAAAGTTCGGCAGTTATGCTCAATATCTATATAGAATAACTATACAACAACTATCACACAGTGAGCAAAGTGCTTTAAATGGTAGATTATTTTAAAGTTCAGCGAAGCTCAGTTTATCATAAGGATTTGAACATTAATCTCTTGTAATAACTCTTTACAGAACCTTTACAATCACTTGAAATAACCTTACGTAACTTAAATTACACTAGGCTTTCAACAATAGAACTCCAATTCTACATCGTCAATAAAAGTGAGAATTACAATGAAAATTATTCCATTAGCAACAGTATTCATTAGCTTAGGTATATTCGTATTATCCAATATCGCGGTGGCAACTCCACACGACCGCTCTGCTGAAAGTGATGGCCAACAATATAAGCATGATATGCTCTATAAAAAGTCTCATAAGATACACCGACGTATGATGCACAAACTAAAAAAAGTAGGAGTATCTGAGGAACAACTCGTCGACATCAAAGCTATTCATGAATCAGGAAAAGAGCTCAGAGAAATTAAACATCAAGAAATAAAAACAATAAGATCACAAATTAAAGATATCGCAAAACAAGATGTCATCGATGAACCTGCCCTTCGTGAATTATTGGTATCTGTAGCAGATAAAAAAGCTGATTTAATGATGATGCATCTCAATAATAGGCATCAAATTGAAGCTATATTAAATGATGAACAAAAAGCCAAACTCGAGGAGATGCGTCAAAGGCACTCTCATTAATGATAAGTATCATTTACTTTTGCTCTGATATTCTTTTTTAATCGCCATACTTTTTATAATGAAATATGGCGATTAATATCAAGTAATCCAGGCTATTTAGCACGTTACAGCCTCACCATTAAATTGTTTACCTAGAGAATCAATCCACTTAGTTAATTATCCCAAAGGTTGTCCATAACTAAACTCCACACGATTACCATCGGGATCCAATACACCACAATAATAACCGACGGGAAAAGGCTCTTGTTTTGGTGGCCATAATAAAATTCCTTCTTGTAGTGCTTTTTTAGCAATGACATCAACATCACTTTTACTAGACAATGCAAAACCTAAGTGAGAAAAATCATTTAATGATTGTTGATGGCCAGGACCATTAGGAAGAATAACAAAGATAAACGAAGCTTCATTCCCTTCTTCAGCTAACCAAATAATATGCTTGCCATTAGCATAACGGTCACGAACAACGCGCAGTTCTGCGTATTTCTGATAAAACTCAACACAACATTGTGCATCTTTAACATGTAATGCAATATGAGTTAGCGACACTACTTGAATTTCCTTGATCAGCCACAAAAATAAGCATGTAGTTCAGCGAATGTTGGCTGATGCCTGAACACTAACTTATCATTTACCAATATATTAGGTGAATGCCTTAAATGGTGAAAACTCACTAGTTCAGGATTATCCTCAATATATTCAATATGATAATCAACACCAACATTTTTTAATTCACATTCAAGATTAGGCAAACAAAAATCTGTTTGTGTCACCAAAAGCCGTACATCCATAGGGCCTCCCATAAAAATATTCACTTAAGAGCAATAAGTATAGCATCTAGCTTTTACTTACTAATATTTCCATTGAAATACATCAATAAGAGCACGACAAACGAACTTTTCAACTATCATTTATAGATGATACCTACACAGTGTTTAGTTCTCCTCTGCAGAGACGCTATAAAACACAAACTAAGACATCAAAAATGTTAGAAATTATCGCCATAGATCACTTGGTATTAAGAACAACAAAACTCGAGCAGATGCTACATTTCTATTGCCAAATTTTAGGGTGTAGTCTAGAACGAAAAACACCTGCTGAGCTTGGATTATCACAATTACGAGCGGGGTCAGCTTTAATTGACCTCGTTGAAGTCGACAGCCAGTTGGGCAAACTAGGTGGTGGCCCACCATCAACTTACAATAATAATCTTGATCATTTCTGTTTACAGCTAAAGACAATTTCAAATGAGAAGATGCTCAGCTATTTGTCTAGTTGTGGACTTGAACTTGAAGGTTTTTCACAACGTTATGGCGCACAAGGTTTTGGCGATTCACTATATATTAAAGATCCTGAAGGAAATATCGTTGAATTAAAAGCCCAAAAATAAAATTACCCGCCGCCAGCAGCGAGCTATAGTTAAGTCTATACTCGTGCTACTTCAAGATGCATTATTCAGTGGGAATTAAAAAGACTTTAGGCAAGGCATTTATTGTAAAGAATGGTTATATCCCTTATTAAAATGAATAATGCGGCATAAAGTCTTTTAAAGTCCACCTGAAGGGCGATAGATTAGACTCACTCAAGCTTAAAGATGAATACTTGCCAGACTAAAAAACACTGCGATAACAAGGTATTTACTATGACCCAATTATCATCTCAACATTGTTTGCTCTGTACAAAAGACACAACGCCAATTGAACCCGAGCTAATAGCTATGCATTTACACGATATACCAAAATGGCAATTAGCTGATTTCAATGGAACTCAATGTTTAGAGCGTATTTACAAATTTAAAAACTATGCTCGCACGATATCAATTACCATCAAAATAGCTGAATTAGCAGAGCAACAAGATCATCATCCGGCCATATTAACAGAATGGGGTAAAGTCACAGTACGGTGGTGGACTCATCACATAAGTGGATTACATATGAATGATTTTATAATGGCCGCAAAAACAGAGCAGCTCTACCTGCAGCTTTTCAATGAAAAATAAAAACGGTTTAGGCAAAAATCATATGTTCCATACATAACCGAAATGCCGAGGTTCATGTTGGTAAGATATTCATATTAAACAGTCCTTGTATTGCGGTTCAAATAAAAAAACCTAGCATACATCGATTTTATTCCTAACCAAGAAATGTTCGAGCAACATCACCTATTCCTTTCATCTTTTTTGTGGCAGAAAATCATTACTGGATGTTGCGTCTAGTGTTGAAATTTCTCAAGTACTCTGTCAGTGACACATTGATTGATAATGGCTATATTTGCTTGCATGTCACCGGTAGGTTGCTTTTATCACAATGCATCATCTAGCATGCTCTTTAGCATGTTAGATGACATCGGATTAATAATAACAGCTTAACTATGTATCCTATATTTAGGGTCAGTCCAACACTTAGGTAATTCTTCACCAGAAAGGAAGACCAAATCAGCCTTATTAAACTCTTCTGGGTCTTGTAACTCTTCCCCTACTTGATAGCTACCTAGCACTTTTTGATGATACAAGTTAGTTAGATCTCGAAGTCTAGTAACATCAATCATATCACCACTATTTCTGTTTTTTAAAAACATTAGATACTCCTGTAACCTCATTTATTCACTTGTTAGTATAGTCATTAAAACCTAAATACATGAACATAATTACCACAGTGTTTGTCAAACTGACATGACGTATTATTGACTTAAAACAAAGCACACCTACGCTTTATTGTAACTCCCTATTTTTCGTTTCATTATGGCAACTTTTAATTCATCTACTTTCCAACTTATAGCTAAAAAGGTTACTGAATTCATTGGTAATACTGATTTGTTACGAATCAATGTATAAGGGAAATAAGAGATTGTTAAATTTTATTAAAATACGAATTAAAAAAACCTAGAAGATCCATAAAGACCGGTTAAAAATAATATAGATATGGTTAAAATATCTCTTATCGATTATTAATATTCTGTTTTTTATTATTTTTGCTAATATTAAAGTGAGCATACCGCTCAGTTATAACCCCGCTTTATAGTTGGAGTGCCCTAGATGTTTGATTTGGATAATAAGAAAATGGCATCCGTTGTTTCAAGCTTTCAAGTACCAATAAAGCCTGAAATACTCGACAAAATACAAAACATGATGGATGAAGAGGAGCCTGACATAGAAGATATATCAGCACTTATTTCTAATGATGTTGGTTTATCGGCAGCAATCCTAAAAATCATTAACTCTCCCTTTTATGGTATGAACCGACGAATATCGGAGATAAAACAAGCGGTGATGATGTTGGGGCTCAAAACCATAAATGGTTTAGTAACCGCATTATTGCTTAAAGCATCATTTAAAGGAGAAGCAAGCATTTCACTGGAGCGTTTTTGGGACGATGCCTTAGATATAGCTAATGCGATGAGTTTCATAGGTAATGTTGTTAAAAATGAAGTGCCTGTTGATATGCTATATAGCATTGGCTTGTTTCATGATTGTGGCATCCCATTATTTGCACTTAAATATCAAAATTATCAAGAAACCTTAATCGAAGCTAACAAATTAAATGTAAATTCTGTTGCCTTAGAAGAAAAGTATTATCAAACCAATCATACCGTACTTGGTTATTATGTTGCTTCATCTTGGCATTTACCCAAAGAAATATGTCAGCTCATTGCTCAACATCACGACAATGATTACTTAAGATATGCGAAGGCCCCTCAGGCTCAACTCATTTATGCCATACTAAAAATTGCAGAAAATATGGTTGAGAAAGTTAAAAGACAAAATGAAGCACCTGACTGGTCCATTGTGATGGATATGGTTTTGGAAATCGTTGGCTTGTCCTCTACCGACTATGCTGATTTAGAAGACGATTTTTCCGATTACTTTTTAGATTAATCTCCTACAAATCTTATCTACAACAAGCCACGGCTTATCATGTTAAAGTTGGGAAGAAAGCGGATCACATTAAAGTGATACGCTTTTTTGATGAGAAGTTATCGCACATGGCGTACTTATTAGTATTCAAGTCTTATGACTGAACTGCCAGGTAATTTCTCGCATAAAATGATAATTAAGTATCTGTTAACAGACAAAAAATAACAATTAAGCTTCAACCAACATACGACCACGCATTTCCATATGTAGTGCATGGCAGAACCAATTACAGTAGTACCACTGTACGCCAGGTTTATTCGCAATAAAAGTAATTGAAGATGTTTGTTGTGGGCTAATTTCCATTTGCGCACCATGGTTAGTCATACAAAAGCCATGCGTTACATCTTCAACTTGATCAAGGTTAGTAATAACAACAGTAACTTCATCACCTAACTTCACCTTAAACTCGCTTAAACCGTAAGTTGGCGCAATCGATGTCATATAAACAGTAACTTTATTTTTACCTTTACGAATAACTTTATTGTCACCCATTAAGTTAACGCCATCTGCTTTTGCTGTCGCTACCGTTGTCGCAAACATTGGATCATTACGATCCCAAACTCTTTTAGTTTTTATCTTACTACGGTGTACCATAATACAGTCATGAGGTTCAGCAAATGTTGGTCCATCGTGTACGAGCTTCATTTCATCACCAGAAATATCAAATAATTGATCGTTTTCTGGCTTAAGTGGTCCAGTAGGTAAAAATCTATCTTTAGAGAATTTACATAGAACAACTAACCATTTTCCGTCAGCATCACGTGATTCGCCTTGTGAAGTATGGTTATGTCCAGGTTGGTAATGAACGTCTATCTTTTGACGAATGTAATTAACTTTATCGCCATTATGGGCTTTAATCGCATCTTCAACATTCCATTTTGCCACTTGGCTATCTAAAAAGAGTGTTGTGTATGCATTACCACGTCCATCAAAGGCTGTGTGCAACGGACCTAGACCTAGCTCAGGTTCTGCAATAACAACATCACGAGGCTTAATTTTATTAGCAAACAAGTCATCAAATTTGGCAATAGAAAGAATTGATACTGTGGGTGATAATTTACCATTAGCGATAAAGTATTTTCCATCAGGTGACGCATTAATACCATGTGGTGATTTAGGAACCGGAATATAACGAGTTAATTCAGAACCTTTACGGCCATCTAAAACCGGTACATTATTACCATTATACGTTTTAAATTTACCTGCTTTAACTGCGGCTTCACAACGAGCAAGACTGAAGACCACAACATGATCACGCTCTGCGGTGATCATCTCACCTAAATTCATACCCATTTCTGAGTTATATGAGGTAGAAGCGAAATATTTACCATCAAAGTCAGCATCGGTATTATCTAAGTTACCATCAACCATAACTTGGAAAACCACTTCCATTGATTCTGCGTCAATCACGTTAAACATTGAACGATAAGTACTAACATCTTCCATGCCAGCTTTACCGTCATTATTCATAGGTATTTCGAATTCACCATTACAAATAACATATTTAGTATAAGGGACTTTTTGCACACGTAATCCGTGAATGGCTTGTACGTTAGGCACATGCAAAATTTTATCCGTTTTCATAACATCACAACGAATACGCGCTACACGAGTATTCGCTTTATCGTTAATGAAAACATACTTACCATCATAGCTACCATCAGTCATAGACATATGTGGATGATGACAATCACCTGTTACATAATCACTATTTAAGATTTCTTTTGATTCATTCGTTAAACCGTAACCCGTAGCGTTATCAAGGTTAAATACAGGAATACGCATCAGCTCACGCATTGATGGAATCCCCATAACACGTACTTCACCTGAGTGACCACCAGACCAAAAACCATAATATTCATCTAAATCGCCAGGAGCTACATGCGGTGAATTAGCCGCTTCACTAGCTTTTGCTTGTGCCATTGAAGTAAACATAGCTGCAGTCATTGGTGCCGCAACTACGCCAGCACCTAATAACGCTGTTTTTCCAAAAAACTTACGTCTGTCTTCATTATCTAACTCTACGTTATTAGAGCTTTTATCGTCGTTACTCATCACTCTTCTCCATTTATTTACTTTTATAATTAATACGGTTTTTAATTTTTTATGCTTAACGTTATGGGTTAATCAACATTTACGGCTTTAATTTCAGTTTCTTTATATTTTGCTTTTTTTCGTGCTAATTTTTTCAGTGGTGGACATTTTTCGTCATTAAAATAAGTTACCTGACAATCAAGACAGTAATGACACTCTCGCATGTTAATAACACCGTCAGGATCAATGGCTTGAATTTCACATTCTTTAGCGCACGTTTTACAAGGCTGACCACATTCCGGACGACGGCGTAGCCAACTAAATAAACGAATACTATTACTGGTTGATAACGCGGCGCCTAATGGACACAGATAGCGACAGAAAAACTTGCGATTGAAAATATTGATAAGCAACAATACTGATGCATATAAAATAAACGGCCATTGACGATCAAATTTTAATAAGAAGGTTGTTTTAAAAGGTTCCACTTCAGCGAACTGTTCAGCGAGGGCTAGCGACTCCATTGATAAACCAAACAGGCCAAGTAAAATTAGATATTTAATTGCCCACAAACGTTCATGTATGGCCCAAGGCAATTCAAATTGTGGGATTTTGATATAACGTGCAAATATATTCATCAGTTCTTGCAAGGCACCAAACGGACACAACCAGCCACAATAAACTGCACGTCCCCATAGGATCATAGTTACAGCAGCAGCTCCCCACAAAATAAAGATAATGGGGTCAAGTAAAAATAAATCCCACGAAAAGTCAGACATAAAGGCTTGTAGGAAGGTAAATACATTTACTACGGACAGCTGTCCTCCCCATGACCAGCCAATAAAAACCACGGTAATAATTAAAAATAAGTGCCGGAAATTGTGCATAAAAGTAGGATGGCGAACTAAAATATCTTGAAAGAATAAGCTCATCACTACAATGACGAGTAAAATAACCAATATCACGACTTCTGTATTTTTCTCTTGCCATACTTCTTGAATTAAGGTTAATTCTGGCTCAGGATAAATAAGTGGTGGACGTTTAACGTATTTATCTAACGTGTGATAATCGCCTTTAAAAGAGGTAAATAAGCTATCTACAGCGCCTAATTGACGACGCACAAGCAACTCCAATTGCCAGTCAACGCCGGGATTAAAGTCATGTTGCGCACGTACAATAAATAACGACATTTCCTGAAATCGAGGAGCCCCCTCAATAAAAAGATCGGTAACGCGGTTATGGTCTAAATCACGAAATGCAAAAGCTTCACCGTTTTGGAGAATCTGAATGCGGTCGAAAATTCCACCACGAACATAACCCGAACCTTTATAGGAATAACCATTACCCAACATAATAACGGCATGTTCACCTTCTTTAAGTGAACTCATTAACCATTTATATTCGCTGTCACCTAATATATTTCGACCTACTGACGGAATATCGGCTTGCGCGAAGTATATTTCAGCAAACATATCATTTTTCTGCTCAGCACTTGCTTCATCAATATGTTCAACCTTAGTATCAACAAAAGCTTCATCGACGATTTTTCTATTTAGAGATAACTTTCGAATAGAGCCATCACCAACAAGAGTTTGCCAGTCCGTTTTATGATAAACATCAGGGTACACCGTTGACATCGGTTGAATAACATTTTGATTAGCTTTAATGATACCTAAAGCACGAGCTACTTTTGTCGCCGCTTTAGTGATGGCTACATTCATGACCATTACAGTAACCGTTGCGCCAGAAAGGCCATCGATATGAACCACCCCCTCTTTCTTGTTACCGCCAACTTTTAAGCGGTCACTGACCATTAAACTGTCATATTGTTCAGTGAACTCATATAGTTTTGTTTCAGGAATACCTGCAAGAATTATTGGTTCATGATGCTCAAGTACTTTTGCGCCAAGGTAAACACCTTTCGTGTTTATTGCCACAAGCATGTTAACGGGTTCACCAGAGTATGCGGGGATCTTAGCTAAATCATTAGTCTCAAAAGCATAACCAATAATATTATCTTCTTTATATATGGTCCAAATTAACGGTTCACCTTGCTTTTCACTAATTTTGGTCGCTTCCGAAAAAATTTGCTTAATAAAAGGCATAGGCTTTTTAGGTGGACTAACAAATAACGCCTGTGCAGAAAACACAATAAGAAACATCAGCGTTAATACACAAGTTAATTGTTGAATTATACTTTGAGTGAAATGTCTCACTTTCATCTAGCCTACATGCCTTTAATTTCATTGAAGGTTAATGTCGCTAATAAAAACTCACCTGCGACAATATGTCACACATACTACGCGGGCGAGAAAGTTAAATGATGATGTAGATCAATAAATGGAAGTTGGAATATTAATGACTTTATAGAGTATGACTTAGATCAAATTGCGAATTGGCAATCTGTCTCAAATACAAATAATGTGATGTTTTCTACCTCTCAAATTACAGGAGATAAATTTAAAAATTTGGCTAGGTGGCTAAACAGTATTATCGAATAATAATATTAGATGAGGTATTAATATCACCTTCATAAGTAATAATTGTCGCATTATCTTCTCGCAACATTACCGCAACATTTCCAGCTTCATAGCTGCGAATAAAGGCGAGTTCGTAACCATATTTTTCTAAATTATTAACTGAAGATTTTTGTGCTAACGTTAAATTTGGCCATAGTTCGCGGTTAACTTCTTTGCCTGAACGTCTTTCGAATAATGGACTCCTGATTTTACATTCTTCCATATGATTGACTCCATAATAACCGAGTTATTATTAAAGCATATTACATTCCATATTTGCTAAGTCTATTGGGTTCAATATGTTGAGGAAAGTATCTAATCGCTAAATGCATAGCGTTACAAAGTATTTTAATGAGACAACATTATATTGACAAAATAAAAAACCAGCCATTAGAGCGGGCCACTGAGTGAACTTGGAGCCACTATTTTTTAATAGTGGCTTTTTTATTGGCTAAACCATTATAAAATAGTGTCTTAATTTATCACTCAAACTTAAATATCAACAAAGCACCTCTAAAAGCGTACGATTAGCACCTTTTTTCAATAGCTTATATAAAAACAGCCAAAACCTCCTATAATAGTCTTATATAGAGAGGTTAAAATGACAAAATATGTCTTCTTAGACACCGAAACAACAGGACTTTCTCCTCATACTGGTAGCCATCGAATCATCGAGATAGCCTGCATAGAGTATGAGGATGAGGTGCCTACGGGGAATGTGTTTAACCTTAAATTAAATCCTGAAGGTAAAAAGTCAACAAAGGAAGCATTTCGAGTTCACCAAATCCTCAGCGAAGAATTAGTCGGAATGCCGACTTTCAAAGATATCCATGAAAAATTCATTTCAATCATCAAAGATGCTCACCTCGTTACTTATAATGCGCCATTTGATACCAAATTTCTTAATGCTGAATTAAATCGTATTAGTTATCCGTCAACTGTGAATGACATTTGTGCTGAAGTCATTTGCGCAATGGAATTGGCTGAAAAGAAATTTAGCATTGGCCGAATCAATCAAGATAGTGCTTGTAGACGTTACGGCATCGATATTTCCAAACGGACCGTTCATGGTGCCTATATTGACGCATCATTATGCGCCCAGTTATTTTTCAAATTAATCAATAAAGATGAAGTTCCGTTAAAAGCTACACCTCAAAAAGAAAAACACATCCAAACGAAAGCCATTCCAATACCGAGGGCATACAAAAGCAAGAGAACTGAGGGTTATGTACAGATTAATTTTTGTAAAAACAGTGCCTGTGAAAATTACGGAGTACCTGCTAAGAATCCAACTTATAAAGCTGATGGCACCCTAAAGCGCGGCTTAGGCAATAACTATCGACTGGCTTGGAATGATAAAAAGAACGAGAACTTACTGACCTGTAAATTATGTGGTCAAAGCTCTACCATGATACATAATCGCTGTTTTGATGTAGAAGTGGATAGGTTATCTATTGTTGGCATACAAGTAGAGCCAACTTGTCCTAATACAGCTAACCCAAAACATCCTTATGGCGTAAGACGTTATTATATTCCTCACTCAGCAGAAGTTCGAAAAGGTGAAGCGAGAATAAAGCCTCGATGTAAAAATATCAACAAAGGTATCTATACATTTCCTGAGTTATATAACCTTTCAGGTAAAACTCAGCAGACTGAAATTATCGAAAAAGAAGTCAAAAAAAAGTTAAGAAAAGGCGGAAAGCCTGTTAAGCAAATCATTAAAACTGAGCGGCTTGGCTCACAAATAATGGAATGTAAGTCCTGCGATACTCGTTTCGCTGTTAAGCGCTCTCCAGAAAAAAGACAATATTTAAATAACCTCAACATCCCAATTTATTTGGACTTGATGAATAAAGCGGTACTCACCAGAGCAGAAGAAAAAAATGGGATTGATGCCAAGGTCATTTACGACAAAATTAACTTCTTTTATCAACAAACATTGGCGTTTGATAAATTTCACTCTGAAAGACTAGATTTTGCCGTAGCGACCAAATCGTTAAACTTAAGTACAGATAGGCAACATTACCTGAGTAATTGGGGCGACCATAATATGCCAATGCCAACACCAATCATGAATACGTCTACCGCAGATAATGGCTCAGGCTATATCTTTGCATCCACAATCAATTTCGATTTCACCAGTAATGCAGAAGAAATTAAAAAAGAGCACAGAGAAAAGAAAGAAAGTGAGAAGTATGCTTATTTCAGGCGTTATGCGCAGTATGTTCTAAGTGATACAGAGGTCAATGAATCAGTCAAAAGTAAAAACATCGATATTGCTATGCAAATGCCAGCTAAGGGTCTATTAGTACATCAAACCTACAGTATATTGACTCACTTCGCTTTGTTAAAAGAAAAGTTGAAATACAGTGCAAACATCAATTTATATGCAGATAACGATTCAGGCTTTAAACTCGCCATCAGCGCGATATTTTGTGATTGGATAGCACATCATAAACTCAATGCCTTTCAAGTCTCTCCTGAGCGCTCAGGAGGTCATCAGCTTCTTGATAATGCTACAGCACAAAGATTAAAGCAAAAAGACGCAGAGCTTAGCCTTGAATTTCCCGACTTGGATGAAAAAGAGCGTAAAAAGTTATTATGGAAAGAGCATATATCAACGCGAGTCACTAAACCCGGTTCACGATCAGAATGGATAGTTAGTCCAAATAGCCGATCAAGGTTTGCCGGATTTCACCCATTAAGCGATGTTGATAATATGGACTCCGATAGAATCCAACGCTCCCTTGAGCAAGCATCATTGCATGGCGTAGATAACTGGTTTCAGATATTAAGAAGACATCTTAATATGCTAGAGCGTCCTGTCACCAGTGCAACCAACTCAAAAAGGTGGAATGCCTATGCTGGATATAACCCTGAGTGGATAGCTAAATTAATTGAAATAAAGCGAGTCTATTTTAATTACTGCATGACCAATGAACGTAGCAATAAAAAGAAATATAAAGGGAAAGAAAAACCGAGTCCATCAACTCCCGCAATGCGTTTAGGTATGGTTAATAAAATATATACAGCCGAAGATATTTTAAGTTTTAGTTATGATGCAAATCGCATTGATGAAGTCTATAGAAGTAATAAAAACAATTAACATGTGAATTAATAATACTAAAAAGCTAGCGCCCTTATATCGTTTGCTTTTTAAACAATAGTGCTATAAATTAATATAGTTACGTTGTTATCTCGCTCAGGAAAATCACCAATAAGCAAGGATTTTGCGTTGTTCTCAAATAAATACTCTAGAACAGAAAATATCTTAAACTCTTATACTAAGATTTGCTCTTACAACTTACACATTGCTTCCTTTGCTCTATTCATACTCACCTTAATATTCAGCCACCAACTTTTCGCACAAGATAATTTTGAATACTCAGATTGGCAATTGTACGAAACTGTACTTGATGGGAATAACAAGGTTATTGTTAAAATCGAATATCAAACCAAATTACAAAAAAATGGCAGTGCCAGAGCTAAGTGGCGCATTCATAACCTATCAGGATTATCTGCTACCCGCCTTGGTATCAATAGCAAATTATATACCCTCAGTGACGGCAGAAGTAAATGGACCTCTGGTGTATCTAAGTCACGCAGCAAGTCCCCAATAGCACATGATTCTATAGTTACCTTTGGCTCTGATTTAGTTTCGACAGAAAATGATGCAAAAATAACTAAAGTCACACTGGAATACCCTGCATTTCAGGGGACATTTATTAATGATAACGCTGAAAAAATAAAGCTATCATCAGATGAATTTAGTGTGATGCATCGTAATATTATAAGCTGTAAAAGCGACAAAAAAATAAAGCGAATGCCTATTTCCATTGAGCGACTAGGTGATGCTGGCTTTAAGGTGATTAATGAAGAAAACAAGCGCTCTTTTACATTCTTAGCAAAAGCTTATTTTGCAAACCCAAATGATAAGAAAGTAAAAGCTGAATATAAGAAAAAATTTCAAAAGCATGCTGAACATTTATGTGGTGGTAAAGTTGGCTTTTTGAAAAAATTAACAGATAAATTTTATCGAGTTATGACTGAATGTAGTAACAAAAATGGCTCTATTAGTTGTAATAAATTTGGTGAAAAATCTACAGCAATAGGTGTTAGGGGATAAACCTAACTATTCAATAACTAAGTATCTAATACTTAAAGGAGAAAAACATGCGTTTTTGCAAATATATTAGTTTATTATCTTTAATCTTTATCATAAGTAGCTGTTCCTCTATGTTTAAACCTACAGACGATAGTATGGATAAAGAGCCAGCGAGTAAATCACATGCGGCTGCTATTCTTCATTCCGACAGTTCAATTGTCTCTGTGGAAAGTTAATATGATTTAATTTAAAACTTTAGGTAAGGAAATTACATAAATGGCTAGGTACATATTTATAATATTTTTATTAAATATGATTGTGGGGTGTTCTGCAACAAGTATGGCTAGGAGATCAGCCCCAGATTACATTTCAAACATAACTTACAATAGTAGTGTACAAAAGTTGGATATCAGGACCATTTATATTGATTTGGATGAGTCAGTTTTTCGAATGCGTGCTAAATTCCAACATTTAAAAGACCTAACGAATGGGTGTAATGGAACACAAGAATATATAATAGGGGACGCATTAAAAAACAATATTCTGAACATTTCAAATCAGCATTTTGAGACTGTAAAACTTGCTAGTGATGACCTTGTATTAGATAAATCAGATCTAAGAGTTAATATTTCCGCATATGAATTTACGGTCGGGGGTAGATACATCTATTCAAGGCAAGAACAAAGGAGTATGTCACTTATTGAAGGCTCATTGACAGCCCATGCAGAAGTTAAATTAGTATTAAAAGTTAGGGTTTCTGGTCGAAACGCAAGAAAACGCAAAACCTTTGAAATTAACACTGTTAATAATGAAAGCGAAGTTGAACTAATGCTTAATGCTTGCAGCGGATATCCAGGCGTAACAACAAAAGCCGTTGACTTAGCTCTTTTAGATTTTTTTAGAAAATATGATGACATGTTAAATGAAATTCCACATTAATTATATATTATTAGCTGTTACCTTAGTGGTATCTACTAAGACTTTTAGTGCTGATAGTTCGGTATTGATATCTTCTTGTGATGGGAATAATACCATTTCTAATTTAGTGTCAATTGAGTCTAAAAATTATTGGGATAATGCTGATGTTTATGAAATGGGAAAAACATCTAATTATTTGCTTTGTTACAAGATAGTTCGTGGTATATGGCCTGCAATCCTATTATCAAAAGAAAGAAAAAGGACAAAGTTAGAGCTGAAATTATTTAGTGCAAACAGCCTAATTGACGAAATAGATATTACCAAAGAAGATCTATCAGACAGAGAAATTATAAAATCAGCATTTAGATCTCTTTTTCATAAATTAAAAGATAATAACTATAAATTAAATAATACAAATAGAGTAAATTGGGTTGCAAAATATCATAAACCTGACGTAGCTAGAATATTGAATTCACAAATTAAGAATAATAAGCCATTAGAGTTTGAAGAGCTAATTCATAGTTACATCATTGAAAACAATTATGAATTAGTATCAAAGTTATTACCGCACATTGAAAGGTATGATGGTGACTATCAAATTGAGAATCCACACATAAGAACTTTAGACAAAAAACATTCATTACTAGGGAATAATCTCATCCACACTGCTGTAATGAGTAACTTCCCTGACATATTTAAATTAATAACGGATAAGTATCCTGACTTATCCCTGCAAACTTCTAATGGTGAGTCAGTATATGATTTATTGATTAAGCATGCTGATTGGCAATTTACGAATGTCTTTTTAAATAAAGCAGGTAAAGGTATAGCTACTTACGCGGATAAACTTTTATTATCACTCGTCAAAAAAGAAGAATTAGCTAACAAGACTCACGGGCAAGGAGGTTTCAAACAAAACACTTATCAAATGGATGCTAAGCATAATGTTGTTAAAACGTTATTAAGTCATGGTGCTAATCCCAATTTAGAGTTAATAGATGGATATACATTGTTGCAATGGACAGTGTTGCAACAATTACCTGAATTAACAAAAAGTGTTTTAGCCGCCAATGCTGATGTAAACAAGCGCAATAGCCAAAGTGGATTAAGTGCTTTGCATCTAGCAAGCTACATGAAGAGCAAAGAATATTTGGCTCTTTTGGTGAAAGCGAAGGCAGATATAAACATAAAAGATAACCAAGGGCGTACCCCTCTATTTTTTGCCTTTCCAAATCCCAGTGAAACATTACAACAAAACCATAAGTTATTAATTAACTATTTAGTTGATAATGGTGCTAATCCGACACTTCGTGATAGCACAGGTTTAACCGCAAGTGAGTTTTACGGGCAACGTAGAAATGAATTTTTAGTAGCTAAAGCCAAGGCAGAAGAGGCAGAAAGAAGGCGATTAGCAAGAGTTGCAGAAGAAAAACGATTAGAAAAGTTAAGACAAGAGCAAGCATACATTGCCCAGCAAAAACGAAGAGCCAAAGAAAAGAAAGCAGAGCATGATGCATGGATGTTAGGTGTTGCTGTAGTTAATACTCTAGCAAATGGCTACGTAGATGCAATGAAGCAAAAAGCGGCAAATGACGCTGCAATGCAAGCTATAGCGAGCCAACAACAATCATATAACGACAATGTTAGAGCTAATGAGCAAAAACGTAAGCAAGATACTCAACAATATAAACGTGATTGGGAACAGCAGATGAGTAGAGCTAAAGCTGATGCAGCTCAACGAACTGCTGAACGAGAGTCATTTCAGAAACAGTTGATGCAAAGCTTTAATAAATTGAGCAATAGAAATACGGTTGCAAATAATGGTAACTCTCATAATAGTAGCAGTACTTATAGCGAAGCAAGTTCTAATAAAAATAGCAATAACAATTCTATTAAACAGGACACCAGAACAAAGTATGTTGCGAAAAGAGTAGAAATCAATACAACTTCAAGTGGAAGTGCTTGGGATACCAAAGATAAAGCATATAACTGGTTAACTGCTGAATTATCTACTAATAAATTAAGAAGAGCTTGTGATTTGACAAGAGTTGTTCCACTAGATGTGCAGAATATTACATACCGTAAAACTGGCTCAGGTAGATTTCACGCCAAAGGAACAGCGCTAGGTTATTGTGAAATATCTAGTTCATCCAGTAAGTACAAAAATATAGGCTGGTGCAGTACAAAGGGTTTCAATTTTTCTGAGAGACATGGCTGTGCTTTGCCTAGCCCAATGTAATAAATAATAAAGGTTGTATGTGAGATAACTCAAAGTTTTTATCGAATAAAGACCTAGTGTAGTAAGGGAAATGGCTCTGTCAGTTGTAATGAGTTTGGTAAAAAGTCTACAGCAATAGGTGTTAGAGGGTGAATTCCTTCGCATCAGTTTTTAATTAAAATTTAATGATCGAGGATTGTATTTATGAAAAAATTAAGTAACTTAATTGTTCTGATTTCTATTTTGTCTTTAAGTGGGTGTACTGTAGTTGTCTTAGAGGAAGACACTGTAAGGCACCAAAAAACAGAACAAAAAATTCCTGAGAGTAAAGAACAAAGCGATAAAATAAAGCAATAACTTTTAACATTAAGTAATTTAATTGGGAATAAAATGTCTAGACTGCTTATTTGTATCATAATCATAATTAGTTTGACTTCTTGCGCGAAGAAAAGAGGGGTAGAAAATTACTCTGTAAGGGAAAGTGATGTAAAATCAAAGCTTAAGATAAAAATATATCCTCACAGCTCTTATATTAAGCGCTTTACTGAAGGTGATTTCAAAGACGGATCTTTTTACGAATTGGGTGATAAATCCAATGTTTTATTGTTTTGGCAAGAAGGCTCTTATGTCGGGAAATCTATGGGGTTTATGGAGACTATAACAACTGTAGAAATGTTCCTGATAAATGGTAATGGGGAAATAATATCTCAATCAAGAGAGGAAGAAGTCGGGGCCGTGTTAGCTCGTCAAAAAGCATATGATAAACTTATAAAGTCAGTTGATATAAAGAATTTAAATTCACCCAAAGTTAACTGGGTCACATTATTCAATAAAAACAAACAAATAGCCAAAGCTATTGATCAAGTTTCAGGAGTAAAACAACCTTCCTTAAAATTCGAAGGTTTATTACATTCTCTAATACAACAAGGAAATGCTCAACTATATGCTTATTTTGTGGAGTATTTGTATAATGATTTCTTTGTAGCATTTAATGGTAAACAATTGATTCATTCTGCAATCCAGTATGGCAACAAGGCTATTTTAAGTACTACCTATTCTAAATTTTCAGATTTATCTATAACTGATAATCACGGTGTATCCGCAAAAGAGTACCTTTATGAATATCCTAATTGGCAAAGTACTGATTTTTTTATTCAAGCAAACACTGGTGTTATAAAAGACATATCAAGTGAAATATTAAATAGCTTGCTTGGCCTTGAAAGTAGAGACGGCTCTAAACCTGTATTATCAGACTATAAATTTCAGTTAATAGATAAACTTTTAGAACTAGGTGCAAACGTCAATATAAGAGATAAACGCGGAAACTCTCCAATTCACTATGCAACGCAAATAAATAGCAAAAAAGTTATTGATATATTCTTAAGAAGTGGCGCTAACATCAACGCTAGTAATGCCAGTGGACGCTCACCTTTATTCTTCGCATTTCCAACTCCTAATGAAGCACTACAGCAAAATCATAAGTCATTAATTAACTATTTAGTTGAACATGGTGCTAATCCGATACTTCGTGATAGCACAGGTTTAACCGCAAGTGAGTTTTACGGCCAACGTAGAAACGAATTTTTGGTTGCTAAAGCTAAGGCAGAAGAGGCAGAAAGAAGGCGACTAGCAAGAGTTGCAGAAGAAAAACGATTAGAGCAATTAAGAAAAGAGCGAGAATACATTGCCCAGCAAAAACGAAGAGCCAAAGAAAAGAAAGCAGAGCATGATGCATGGATGTTAGGTGTTGCTGTAGTTAATACTCTAGCAAATGGCTATGTAGATGCAATGAAGCAAAAAGCGGCAAATGACGCTGCAATGCAAGCTATAGCGAGCCAACAACAATCATATAACGACAACGTTAGAGCTAATGAACAAAAACGTAAGCAAGATGCTCAGCAATATAAACGTGATTGGGAACAGCAGATGAGTAGAGCTAAAGCTGATGCAGCTCAACGAACTGCTGAACGAGAGTCATTTCAGAAACAGTTGATGCAAAGCTTTAATAAATCAAGTGGTTCAACTACTTTTGCAAATAATGATAGCGTTACCTATAACGATACAAACTCTAACGTAAACAGCAATAATAGCTCTACTAAACAGGACACTAGAACAAAGTATGTAGCCAAAAGCGTTGATATCAGCACTAGTGGTGGGGCATGGGAAACTAAAGAAAAAGCATTTGAATGGTTAAGCGAGACGGTATCTTCCAAACAATTAAGGCGTGCATGCGACTTAACGAGAATAGTTCCCCAAGATGTACAAAATGTTACGTACCGTAAAACTGGCTCAGGTAGATTTCATGCTAAAGGAACTGCATTAGGTTATTGTGAAATATCTAGCTCGTCCAGCAAGTACAAAAATATAGGCTGGTGCAGTACAAAGGGTTTCAATTTTTCTAAGAGACATGGCTGTGCTTTGCCTAGCCCAATGTAATAAATAATTAAGAAGAGCATTATAGAAATATTGTTGCGCAACACGAGGTTAATACTTGGTATTTTCACTCAAGCTACTGTAATTAATGACTAATCGTACGGTTTTAGGTGTTTACCTTGCTCTCTTTGTTTTTTAGATCTTGATAAATATGGTTTTTATTGAAATATAAAATAGAGAGTCGTTTCATTTTTAATAAAACGACTCCAAGTTCACTCAGTGGCCCGCCATTAGAGGCTGGTTTTAAGAAAGTTAATTATGATATTTATTTTACAGTCACTCGCGCAAATTTACGTTTACCTATTTGGTAGACCGACGTAGTACCAGCAGCAATTACCAACTTATTATCCACTATTTTTTCGCCTTCAATTTTTGCTGCTCCTTGCTTGATCATACGCATCGCTTCAGAGGTACTAGCAGCCAAGCCTGCATTTTTTAATAAGTTAGCTATGGCTATTTCACCGCCTTCAGAAATAAGTTCTAGCTCAGGCATATCATCTGGTATAGCGCCTTTTTGAAAGCGATTAATAAACTCTTGATGGGCAGCTTCAGCAGCATCATTATCATGAAAACGAGCAATTAATTCTTTTGCCAAATCAATTTTTACATCTC
>Ga0209396_1000745_pt1 | contig 37485 bp, 33 predicted proteins | sample GOMGulsemesocosm_6_FD_184638 | JGI IMG/M metagenome (GOLD analysis project Ga0209396, IMG submission 184638) | Methane-oxidizing microbial communities from mesocosms in the Gulf of Mexico - GOM8C Gulf of Mexico (SPAdes) (version 2) | ecosystem: Environmental > Aquatic > Marine > Cold seeps...
ACACCAGCTGCAAGATCTAAACGCATTAATGCGTCTACAGTCTTTTCAGTTGGCTCAACGATATCAATCAGACGCTTGTGAGTACGAATTTCGTATTGATCACGTGCATCTTTGTTAACGTGTGGAGAAGTCAAGATAGTGAAACGTTCTTTGCGTGTAGGAAGTGGAATTGGACCACGAACCTGTGCGCCAGTACGTTTTGCAGTATCAACGATCTCTGCTGTAGATTGATCAATCAAACGATGATCGAACGCTTTCAAACGAATGCGAATTCTTTGATTTGACATGAAGACAAATCCCCTTTTCTAAAGAACAAAAAAATACGACCCTCTACTTCCTTATGTGCTGGAAGGGGGTGTATTAACTAATAAACATTCAACTCAAAATTAGAGCTGCTGTGAAATAGATGAAAGACGTATCTCAAATCTATTTTTTGATAAAGCCTTTTGCTTTAACAAATCACACTCAATCCTGTTGAATGCGAGCGCGTATTATACAAGAAAACTTATTACGCGCAAGCTGTTTGTCATTTTTTGTTATTTCTGTTTTGCCTTTAGCTAAAATGGCTGCTAATTGATGGTGATTAAACAAAATATCGGGGGGAATAGCGTCAAGATTAGCAGCATTGAGCTTGGCATTTCTTAGGATGTTTTAAAGAGGTAATCATTAACTTGTCTCGATTTCCGAACTCCGAAAAAGTGTGCTCCTACCGCTACAGGTAATAAGTAGGAACACTCTTTAGGTTAAACTTGTGCCGTATTTGTACGTTTCGTGTGAACGATAGTTAACGCGCTTAACAATAATAGAGCCACAACTATACCTATGTATTGGCTATAATCTCTTGGTAAATTAAAGCCAATACCAGCGGTCATGATATAGGATACTGTGACACTGGTGCCTATTATAGCGGGGATACTCACTATCCAGTGGAACGTTCCGCGATCAAACAAGTACTTAGTGGCTAACCAAAGTACACTAGTTGAAAGCAACATATTTGAGAAGGCGAAGTAGCGCCAAATTAATGAGAAGTCTATTTTTGTCATAAAGTAAGCAATGATTAAAATAGGCACGGCTAAGAAAATACGGTTACGCATACTTTGTGGGATATTAAACGCATCTACAATGGTTAGGCGTAGTGATCTAAATGCAGTGTCGCCGGATGTGATTGGGAAAATAGCTACTGCTATAATAGCCATAATGCCACCTAAAGCACCAAGATAACTAGTCGCTATATGATTCACCACTAAGCCAGGGCCACCTTGATCTAGCATAGCTTTAAGTTCGGTGTAACCTTCAGGGAAGGCTGCAATACCTGCAAGAGCCCAAACACAACCAACAATACCTTCTGACATCATAGCGCCGTAATAGACAGGGCGTACATATTTTTCATTAGTTAAACAACGCGCCATAATTGGTGCTTGGGTAGAATGAAAGCCACTGATTGCGCCACAGGTGATAGTCATAAATAGTAATGGCCAAACAGGTAAACCATCAGGATTAGGTTTAAGGAAGTCATGGCTAAAATGATCATGAGTAAAATATCCTAAAAAATCACCCATTACAGGTAAGTTCGGCGCATTAAATAGTAGTGAAATAGCAATTAATGTGGTCATTACTATCATCAGTAAACCAAAAAGAGGGTAGAGCTTAGTTATTATTTTATCGATCGGTAATAATGTTGCGAGGAAATAGTAAGCTAAAATAAGGAAAACCCAAAAGGTATTACCTGCTAGAAATGTCCCTTCAAAGTAACTTAAGCTCCCCAATAAGCCGGCGGGGCTCATAATAAATACTACACCAACAAAAAATAATAGCATGGCAGTAAAAATAAGCATGATGCTTTTATAGAAGATGTTAAAGTAGTGACCTGCAATTTCAGGTAAGCTTTTCCCATCTTCTTTTATACTCATAACGCCGGAAAAATAATCATGAACGGCGCCACCAAGAATATTACCTAATACAATCCAAACCAGAGCTATAGGACCATACAATGCACCGAGTATTGGTCCAAAGATTGGGCCAACACCAGCAATATTTAAAAATTGAATGAGAAAGGCTTTTATCGGATGGATTGGTACATAATCAACACCTTCTTCAAAACGTACCTGCGGTGTTTTTATGCTAGGGTCAATGCCTGCCTGTTTTTCAACAAAAGGGCTATAAAATTTATATCCTAAAATTAGCAGCGTTATACATATAAAAAAAATAATCATATTAAGTTGTGTCCTATAAAAGCTTAAGCATCAGTAGTGCAGAACTCTGTGATTGTATGACAAACACTCTATATTACTGAATAATATTGCAATCAAAGTGTTAAAAGATGTTGTGCTTGATTATGAGTTGTATAATGTAATTTCGCCACTGCTCTTTATTGAACGGATTCTACACATTTCTTTCTCTTCTATAAATACAGCGCTCCCTTACACAAACTTACAACAAGCAGCTAATTGCTTACACTCCTAGTATTCGCCTTTACACTTTTGTTACGTTTATCTAACTGCTAGTAAAATACCTTTGCATTAGGATTTATGCCCCTGTTTCCAATAAAGATATTCAATACATGATCACGTGTTGAATTAGCTGCCAATTTGATGAATATTTTCTTAAGTTACTTACAGTTTGCCACACGTTATGTATTACTCAGCTTTACCACTACCCTTTGTTTATTAGCTACATTCATATTTTCAGCCTATCAGCATGACTCCTTTGTTACTTTGTTCTACGGGTTGAGCATTCCAAGTTATTACTACTTAATTTCATTGTTACTTACTTTGATTTTTACACCATTGTTATATTTTAAACAAATAGCTATGTTTGTCATTATTCCAAAAGTATTGTTAGACCTGTTTTTACTTGCCGACATATTGGTTTTTAATATATATCGCTTTCATATTGACATGATGTTTATTGAAATGGCTATCTATGACTTTAAAGGCATTGGTTTGTCCGGGAGTATGATTTCACTTATTGCGACCGCTTGTATCGTTATTATTGCATTACAACTGTGGTTTTTTAACAAAGCTAAGCAATTAACAACAATGAAAGTGGCTATGGCTAACCTTAGTATTATTACTATTTTTTTATTAGGCCAAGCTATACATATTTGGGGGAATTATACTAAACAAGAAAGTATACTGACATACACCCCTTATATGCCATATTACGCGCCTATTACTTCAACGGGGTTAATGGCAGCGTGGCAAAAAGAATACCCTAAATTAATTGTTATAAATCAAGGTAGAAACTTACCTATTATTAACAATGAAACATCGTCGTCTCAGCGCTTTATTTACCCTATAAAACCATTAGTTTTTGAAAATGGTAATGATGAAAAGCGTCTTAACGTGCTGATGTTTGTTGTGGAGAGTTGGCGTGGGGATATGTTAACAAAAGACATAACCCCCTATATCGATAAATTTTCTAAAAAGAGCCATCGATTTGAAAATCATTATAGCGGTGGTAATGTTACTGTTGCTGGATTATTTAGCTTGATGTATGGCTTAAATCCGAGTTATTTAACGAGTGCACAATCAGCACCGTTTAAGCATCAAACCTTGCTAACAAAAAGCTTTTCACAAAATGGTTATGATGTCAGCTCCTATAGTGGTTCTAACTTTAATCGTTTTTCCTTGAAATCAATGTTCTTTGGTGAAATTTCAGAGCCTAGTTTTGTTTATCCTGAAATGCAGACCAGCAGTAAAAATGATTTAGCAGTAGCAAGTAAGGCTGCCGCAGATATAAATGCAGCTAGAAAAGACGTACCTTGGTTCAAGTTTGTATTTTTGACATCTTCTCATCATGATTACGATTATCCTGAGCAGCATAAAAGGTTTTTACCTACTCCTAAAATAACCGCAGAGTTTTTAGTTAATAAACATATTTCTGCGCAACCATTTATAAATGACTATCAAAACTCGCTACATTATATAGATTCGTTATTTAAGCAGATTCATCAAGCAATAATTGAAAGTGGCCAAGATAATAATACCGTGATAATTATTACTTCAGACCATGGAGAGGAGTTTAATGATAATAAACGGGGCTATTGGGGGCATGGTAGTAATTTTACGAAGGCACAAACAACGGTACCTTTACTGATACACATTCCAGGGCAAGAGGAATTGATTAGAGAATCTAATCGATCGGCTCATGTTGATATAGTACCAACATTATTAAAACACGTTTTGAAAACCTCATCACCTTTATCGGATTTTAGTTCTGGTTTTGATATCTTTGATTTACCCCAAGCGCGAGGGGTTGCTATGTCGAGCTATATTGATAAAGCTTATTTAGTTGATAACACTATTTATTCAAGTGGTTTGTTAACGAATAAATATCATATTGAGGATCTAAACAAAAAAACTGATACGATTAACTATCAACAATTGCAAATCTTGCGGCAGCAGGATAGCCACTTCCTTCAATAGGTTTATATAAGTATGAACAATAAAATAGCTCCAGTAGAAAAAAGCAATAAGCCAAATGGTTCAGGGATTGTCAGAATATTGAAAGCTGCACGTTGTTCGGTGTTAGGATTTAAGGCGGCTTATAAACATGAGTCCGCCTTTAGACAAGAGTTACTCCTATGTTTTCTGTTACTGCCTTTGAGTGTATTTATCGCACAAAGTGGGTTGCAGTTGGCTCTGTTAGTGGGTTGCTTAATACTATTACTTTTAGTTGAGGTAATAAATTCTGCTATAGAAGCCGTGGTTGATCGCATCGGTTTAGAGCACCATGAGTTATCAGGCCGAGCGAAAGACCTTGGTTCTGCGGCAGTATTTTTAGCACTTTGTTTTTGTGTCGTTATTTGGGCTGGAATTCTTTTCGATAATTACTACGTATAAATAGTGCGGTCCTAATTATCGTAGTACTATTTTTACCTTAACGTATATCAGAATAGGGCAATGCGGAAAAGACTATATTTAATACTTAATATAATAAGCATGATTCAATATATCGATAGTTTTCAGCATAAATAGTGGTTCTGGGTATTTAGGTATTTACTAATTTATTTATCAATTATCTATGGATTTGGTTTTGTTAATGGTATACTCGCGCGCAAATTTTCAACAAGTTCTGCTTTTCATACTTCCTATATATAGAAGATAAAAGCGGGATAGACCTTAAACTAAGTAGAGTAATGTAATGGCAGATTTATCCAAATACAGAAACATTGGTATCTTCGCTCACGTTGATGCTGGTAAAACCACAACAACTGAACGTATCCTAAAATTAACCGGTCAGATCCATAAAACTGGTGAAGTACATGACGGTGAGTCAACAACTGATTTCATGGAACAAGAAGCTGAGCGCGGTATTACTATCCAGTCTGCTGCGGTAAGTTGTTTTTGGAACGATCACCGTTTCAATGTTATCGATACTCCTGGTCACGTTGATTTCACTGTTGAAGTTTACCGTTCACTTAAAGTTCTTGATGGTGGTGTTGGTGTATTCTGTGGTTCTGGTGGTGTTGAACCACAATCAGAAACTAACTGGCGTTACGCGAATGACTCAGAAGTTGCACGTATTATCTTTGTAAACAAATTAGACCGTTTAGGTGCTGATTTCTACCGTGTTGTTAAACAGACTAAAGACGTATTAGGTGCTAACCCACTTGTTATGGTGTTGCCAATTGGTGAAGAAGATGAGTTTGTTGGTGTTGTTGACTTACTTACTCGTAAAGCATGGGTGTGGGATGACACAGGTCTTCCTGAGAACTTTGAAATTCAAGATGTTCCTGCGGACATGGTTGAAAAAGTAGAAGAATACCGCGAAATGCTTCTTGAAACTGCTCTTGAGCAAGATGATGACCTTTTCGAAGCATACCTAGAAGAAGGCACTGAGCCATCTATGGAAGACATCAAGCGTTGTATCCGTAAAGGTACACGTACTATGGACTTCTTCCCTACTTACTGTGGTTCTGCTTTCAAAAACAAAGGTGTTCAAAACATTCTTGACGCTGTTGTTGATTACTTACCTTCACCTACAGATGTTGATCCACAACCTCTTACTGATGAAGAAGGTGCGGCAAATGGTGAATACGCAATCGTTTCTGCAGATGAAACATTCAAAGCGTTAGCATTCAAAATCACAGATGACCGTTTTGGTACATTAACTTTCGTACGTATCTATTCAGGTACATTGAAGAAAGGCGATACCATTCTTAATGCTGCAACAGGTAAAACTGAGCGTGTTGGTCGTATGTGTGAAATGCAAGCTGATGACCGTAACGAACTTACTTCTGCTCAAGCCGGTGATATCATCGCGATTGTTGGTATGAAAAGTGGCGTTCAGACAGGTCACACATTATGTGATCCTAAAGCTCCAATCATCCTAGAAGCGATGGTATTTCCTAAGCCTGTAATTTCAATCTCTGTAACACCAAAAGATAAAGGTTCAACTGAGAAAATGGGTCTTGCTATAGGTAAAATGGTTGCAGAAGATCCAACGTTTAAAGTTGAAACTGATCAAGATTCAGGTGAAACGATTTTATCTGGTATGGGTGAGCTTCACTTAGATATCAAAGTAGATATTCTAAAACGTACCTACGGTGTTGAATTAGAAGTTGGTAAGCCACAAGTTGCATACCGTGAAACAATCACAACTGCAATTGAAGATTCTTACACACATAAGAAACAATCTGGTGGTTCTGGTCAGTTCGGTAAAATTGATTACCGTATCAAGCCCGGCGAACCTGGTTCTGGTTTCGTATTCAGCTCTGTTGTTGTTGGTGGTAATGTTCCTAAAGAATTCTTCCCAGCAATCGAGAAAGGCTTTAAAGGCATGATGGAGACTGGTGTTCTTGCTGGCTTCCCTGTACTTGACGTTGAAATCGAATTATACGATGGTGGTTTCCATGCTGTCGATTCATCTGCTGTTGCATTTGAACTTGCTGCTCGTGGTGCTTTCCGTCAATCAATTCCAAAAGCTGGTGCACAGTTAATTGAACCTATCATGAAAGTTGATGTGTTTACGCCTGACGATCACGTTGGTGATGTTATTGGTGATTTAAACCGTCGTCGTGGCATGATCGGTGGTCAAGACGCAGGTGTTTCTGGTGTTCGTATTAAAGCTGACGTACCTCTTTCAGAAATGTTCGGTTACATCGGATCTTTACGTACAATGACATCAGGCCGTGGTCAATTCTCAATGGAATTCTCTCACTACATGCCTTGTCCTAACAACGTAGCTGAAGAAGTAATTGCTGAAGTTAAAGCGGCTAAAATCGCTAAAGATGCAGCTAGAAAATAGATAACACTTAGTTGTTATTATAAAAGCCTACTTCGGTAGGCTTTTTTGTGTCTTAAATTTAATAACTATGAGTTTAAGGCATGAAGAAAATTCCAACGGAATTATTCCCCTAGCAATACAGCTGCCTTGTCCTAACAAGCAGACATAAGCTAAGTGAAGAAGTAATTGCTGAAGTTAAAGCGGCTAAAATCGCTAAAGATGCAGCTAGAAAATAATTAACATCTTTTTATTAAAATAAGTGTCAATTGAAAAGTTCACTTCCGGTGGGATTTTTATCGTTGAAATTTGATAACGCGAGAAGTCATTAATTGAGTTGTTGGCCATGAGGCCAAAACTTACGCCAACGCTTCATTGTCACTAGCGGAAGGTAGCTTAGCTTATTTCGTTTAATTAACTTATGCAACTGCCAATCATTAGGTGTTAGGTGAATAACAATATTAAGGTAATTTGGAATATTAAAATAAGTTATGTGGTGACTTGGCTGTAGCTGCTGCAATATGGTCAGACACAAGTTAATATCGCTATCGCTTATGTCAGGTAAGTTAATTGATAAACATGCCTCAGAGTTCAGCTTACTGGTTAATGTCTCAAGTTGTTTTACTATGGCATCAAAACCGAACTCTTGTGATTGATAAACATCACAAATAACCCAATCAATATCATTAGAGTTTTGTTGTGCTAACCATGTCATGCCATCAGCACAGACTACATCTAGCTCAGCCTGCTCAGGGTTGAAATGTTGCTCAAAACTGTCAATCACACTTTGACTATGCTCAATAGTTGTTAGTTTTATATTGGATGATAAGTGTTGTAAAAATCGAGTTAAGTTGCCACCACCTAAGCCTAATTCGATAATACGTGTAGGCCTGAATAAAAGTAGTGGTAACATCAGGGAAATTTGATGGGGTAGCGTTAATTGCCAAGGTTTACGCCTGTGCATAACACTTTGCACTACATCACTAAATGCCATCCAACGATAATAGTCGTTTTCACTGACCGATATTGCATCTTGTTGCTGGCTTAAATACACTAACCGACCTTGGGCTAAATGTTTTGTTAACTGCATAAGCCAATTCCTAAATTTTTTGTTCTAACATATTGAATAAGAGTAAGAATAGCCAATGAATGTCTGTAGGTCACCAAAAAACTCCGAAGAATTTAAACAATATTATCAATTACGTTGGCAAGTGCTTCGTGAGCCTTGGGGTCAAGCTAAAGGTAGTGAACGTGATAACCTAGAACTGGAAAGCTTTCATCGAATTATTCTTGATGTAAATGACCAAGTGTTAGCGGTCGGTCGTCTTGAAAAAACTAGTCAGTTTAGTGGTCAAATCCGTTATATGGCAGTAAGCCCTGCAGCACAAGGACAGGGATTAGGAAAAGTTATTATTAAATCGCTGGAGCAACAAGCTCAAATCATAGGTATCACAGATTTAACTTTGAATGCTCGAGAAGGTGCTGCAGCTTTTTATCAAAAGCTTGGTTATGACTTACACGGGTTTTCTCATCTATTATTTGATGAGATTAAGCACTTTGCTATGAGTAAAACATTAACATACAGCAATAACCATCAGCTCAAACATTCAATGATACTTCAAGATACTTGGCATAATACAATTCCGCTGAGTAAAGCGATGAATATCCAAATTAGCTATTTTGATGAGAAAGAACTGATTACCCATTGCGATGCTAGTTTTAATAAGAACTTACATAACACCATGTTTGCTGGCAGTATCTATACTTTAGCGACACTTTCTGGTTGGGGCTGGGTGTATTTACAATTACAAAGCCTACAGCTTACAGGGGATATCGTTTTAGCCAAGGCTAATATTGAGTACCACGCACCTATATCAGGGTGTGGTTACGCCAAGGTTTGTAGTGATTCAGTAACGGGTGACTTTAGTCGGTTAACTTTAGGTAAAAATGCCCGCATTAATTTAACTGCACATCTTTATAATGGCGAGACAGTAGCAGCGACTTTTACCGGGAGTTATGTGGTATTAACCACTAAAGCAAAAAGCAGAAATATTGATAAATAATAAGGGAGAATAATGAATAAATTTTTTGAATTAGTGAATTTATTAGTTTTTGGAATTGTACTGAGCCTAGTAAGTTTTTTCAGTACAGCGGATGATGAAGCCAGTATTGATAAGGTATTAAATAGCTTCCACCAAGCTGCTGCTAATGCACAAGTTGAACCTTATCTTGATTTGCTCAGTCCAGATGCTATTTTCCTCGGGACAGATGCCAGCGAACGTTGGAATAAAGAACAGTTTAAGGCGTTTGTTGTACCATATTTTTCCAAAGGGCGAGGTTGGCTTTATCTACCAACTGAACGAAATATTAGTGTCATTAATATAGGGCAAAGCGCTTTTTTTGATGAGTTATTATTTAGCGAAAGTTACGGTACTTGCCGTGGTTCAGGGGTATTAATCAAAACCGATCAAGGCTGGAAAATATCCCAGTATAACTTATCAATACCTATGCCTGATGGCATTGCCAAAGCACTTGTTAAACAAATTAAAGCTTTTGAACAAGCTAAGTAACTTGAGCAGGGTAACTGAAGTATGGATAAGTAATATCTCAAAAAAGAGATAAGTGTCAAATTAATGAGTGAAGGGTAGTGTGCAAAAATGTTCAAGAATGAAAAAACGTATTTAGAGAGCAGTTCAGTCACTCGTTCAGTAGGCAAGGAAATAAGTGGTTCTGTTGGTATAATTGGTTGTGGTTGGCTGGGCACAGCTTTAGCAAATCAGTTACAACGTTTTGGAGTCGATGTACTTGCGACACGTAGCAACGTTGAGAATGTCGAGCAGCTGAAAAACCATGACATTCATGCCGAAGTATTAACTTTACCAGCGGAGTCTGAGCTATTAAATAAACACGTTATCTTTAAACAGCAAAGTTTAGTTATAGCTATTACACCACAATTTAGACAAGGTCGACTAGATTACCCTGAAAAAATAAAGCAGTTGGTTGATGCGGCTAAAGTTAGTGGAAAAGTTAAACAGATAATATTACTTAGTAGTAGCGCGGTATACAACGGTTTATCTGGACAAGTCGATGAAAGCCTTGCGCTTGATTTTAGCGCGGATAAAGTTTTGCTATTGCATCAAGCAGAGCAAGCCGTATTAAGTTTTAATAACGATAAGCCTTTGCATTTCAACCTCAATGCCTCTCAGGTCAACTCAACCAAAAACAGAGGTTATGTACTTCGGTTAGCGGGCTTAGTTGGGCCAAGTAGGCATCCGGGAAAGTTTTTATTAAATGGCCGAATGTTAAAAAGCCCACAGGCGATTGTTAATTTGATTCATCAAACAGATGCAGTAGGACTCATTCGCGAAATATTAACAAGTGATATTGAGGGGGATATCTTTAACGGTGTCAGTTCAACACAGGTAACTAAAAAGCTGTATTATCAAACAGCGGCAAAAAGTTTAGGGTTAGCGACTCCTGTTTTTGAAGAAGACCCTATGGCATTAGATGCTAAGCCTAAAATAGTCTCAGGAATAAAAACACAAACACTCTTAAATTATAGTTTTGTTCATGCAGACTTATTGGCTTGGTTAGCTCAAGTTGACTAACAAAAGTGACTAGACCCGATTTCTAATCACTAAATCCTCATATTACTTTTAGTTGATTCTTGGACAGCTTATCAGCGCTTTTGATATACTAGCGCTGATATTTATTAAAGAGTCTACTTTTGAACTTACTGCCACTAAATTTTATTACCCGCCATCAGTCTAAGTTACTATTCCTTGTGGTCTGGGCTCATGTCACTATTTTAGATCTTTGTTATGTGATTTATTCAGGGCCGATCTTTTTTTGGCAAGAGAGTTTGCAACTATTCACTATTTTTATCCATTTAACTGTCGCCTCTTTAACATTAATTTTTTATTTCATGCTAATAAAAGTTATGTACCGCTTACGAGACGTTGATACTTCTGGCCAGCAACAAGCTAGCAATAGTCTTTCCTACTAATGCGTGTTGTCCTTGCGCCGATGGAAGGCGTACTAGATTACCGAATGCGTGATTTACTAACGCAAGTAGGTAGTTATGATCTTTGCGTAACTGAATTTATTCGTGTAGTTGACCAAGTACTACCAGATCGTGTTTTTCATCGTTATTGCCCTGAGTTAATTGATGCTGATGTTTATGGTAGCTGTACTAAAGCCGGTACACCTGTTCGTGTGCAACTTTTGGGTCAATACCCTGAGTACATGGCTGAAAATGCGGCTAAAGTGATTGAGCTTGGTTCAAGTGGCATCGATTTAAACTTCGGCTGTCCCTCTAAAACGGTTAATAAAAGTCGTGGTGGCTCTATTTTATTAAAAGATCCCGATAATCTTTACCAAATAATTAAAGCCGTTAGACAAGCGGTACCTAGTGACACTATTGTCAGTGCTAAAATTCGTTTAGGTTATGAAGACAAAACCCTCGCTATAGAAAATGCGCAAGCGGTTGAGGCTGCGGGCGCTAATGAACTGACAGTACATGCCCGTACTAAGCTAGAAGGTTATAAACCTCCTGCACATTGGCAGTGGATAGCTAAAATTAAAAATGCCATTAATATTCCTGTTATCGCTAATGGCGAAATTTGGAATTTAGAAGATGCAATGAAGTGTCGCGAAGTTTCTGGCTGCAGTGACCTTATGGTTGGCCGTGGCGCACTGACTATTCCGAATCTAGGACAAGTTATTAAACAAGAAAGTACTATTATGCCGTGGGTAGAAGTGCTGGCTATATTATCTGCCTATACCGAATTTGAAACTCATGGTGACAAAAGCAAGTATTATTGTAATCGTATCAAGCAATGGCTTAAATATTTAAAAGGCCATTATCAAGAAGCCGATGATTTATTTGGCGAGATTCGAAGATTAAAAACCGCCGAAGAAATGAAAGCGGCATTTTAAAAGTAAACCTGCAGATAGTATTAACAGTAGTAGCTAAAAATTGAGCTAACACTTTTAAATATATGATCTTAACTAAAGCCGACAGGCAGAAATAAGCTCATAGCGACCTGTTAAATTTAAACTTAGAACGCTAACTTTTACTACATTGGAGACATTAGCTAACAAGCGCCAAACAACGTTTCCGATTAGATTTTGTATCGTTAACGCCTACTAAGCGGTGCGAAATGATTGTTTAGAATTTTAAAGATAGTTTAAAATACTGAAATTATATGTTCGCTCAAAATATCTAAGATAATTAATTTATCCGTAAGTTACATTAATCAACTTTGGAGTCACTTCCTCAAAATATTATTGTCTTCACCGTGCCCATTACTGAACTGATTCCATTTAATATCTAGTTGATAACTTTAAGGTATTAAAGCAGACTACTTCCATTATAAAGACAATTAGAAATCAATAACTATATGTTTTGATTTTAATGGAATCGATGTGGAACAAAAAAACTGTAAATACTCTAGCTGGCTAACTGACTATACATTTGAAAACTGTAAATTAAACCGTAAAGAATATGGTGAATTCTTAATTGACTATATTGTAGGTGAAAAAAACGGTTTTGTTCTAAATCTAAACGGTGAATGGGGAACTGGAAAGACACAATTCCTACGTCGTTTCTATTCAGGACTAATTAAGCGAAAACACCCCACTATATATATAGATGCTTGGGAAAGTGATTTTTCTGATATCCCCTTATCTGTTGTTTCTAGCGAATTAATCAATCAATTATCCTGTGTCAACGAAAACATAGGAAGTGATTTAGAAAAGGTAAGCGAATTTTTAGGCAAAGCACTCAAAGGGGCTATTATCGGTGGTGCTGGTCTTCTTTCAAAGAGCCTTCTAGGTGAAGCAAGTGCAGGTACTGAAGTTGTAAAAGCATTGTTTGAGCAATCACCCAAAGATTTTTTGGGTAAAGTGAAGGGTGATCATGTTGAGCAAATTGATGCGATTAAACAAATTCGAAAGCAATTAGGGTTACTTGCAGAAGTTATTAAAACTAATTATGGCTGCTCTTTGCCTATTGTTGTATTAGTAGATGAACTCGATCGCTGTCGCCCAACTTATGCTATTGAAATGCTGGAGGTGATTAAACATTTTTTTACTACTGAAAATTTTGTATTTGTTATTGCAACGGATACAAAGCAACTTAAAAATTCCATAAAAGCTGTTTATGGTTCTGAGTTTGATTCATCCACTTATTTGAAAAGGTTTTTTAACAGAGAAGCCAGATTACCAAGTCCTGATATAGAACATTATCTCAGTATTCAAGATCTAAATTTTTCCGATTATGAAAACAAAATTGTTATTTATCCAAACCTAAGAACAAATATTGCAACTTCAACTAATAATTATCTTGAATGGGCATCTAAAGCTTACAATTTGAGCATAAGGGATATTGATCAATTAATTGATAAATTGAAAAGTTGCTTGAGAACTGTATTGTCTACGGCTGAATCATCGGATAAAAAACAGTATGTTAATCTTTTTTGTTTGATAGCTGCCTTAGTTGAATTTGATAAAAATTCACCTCAATTTGACTCTCGAAAAGAGGATAAACCTAAAGCGGACGTTTCTTTTGAAGAGGATTTTGGTATAGACATAAGTTTGGGATATAAAAACATGTATACAGATTATTATAGAATTAACATGCATACATCTGTCATGCATAATATACAAATAATTGATAATTGGGGTGAGAGCGCTAATAAGAAAGTATATGGAGTACACTCTAAAACAGGCATTATTTTTTCACAGGATTACGATGGTGTCATTCAGTCTACCGTTCGTAATATTGAAAATATATTTCAACAAGCAGTTAATAATAAAGATTCTAAGGTTTGGCTTTGGGAAGACTATAAGCAAGTAGTCAAGTTAGCTGGTAACATTGTTTAAAAATATAGAATGACTGACTAATAATATTTCACTAGCCACTTTTTCTTTTGGGAACAAAACGTGGCATCCATTAATTAACATCCCAAAATATTCTATATCCGAACTAAAATAAGTTTGTCCATACATTAGAAAATATATGGCTAAACTTTTATGCTTAATGTCAGGAATGCGCACTTTGAAGTCATCCCTATCTAATTTCATGACTGACAGCATTGGTGGCTTTTTTGACTGTCAAGATCAATAAAACCAATTTACCAAAAATGTCAATGCAGGGCTGCTCTAAAACAAGGTAGGGTGCATGTGCTGCACTTTCCAATACAAGCATTATTCAAAAGAATGACAGCGTTTAATTTCTTCTATCAGTGCATTTGCCAGCGGTGAAACAATGTTATTTTTTGACGAAATTAACATCACGGGAATTTGATAAGAGTATTTTTCTGGCTGAATTGACTTAAATACACCCTTTTCAACCCAGTAACTTGCATAGTGCTCAGGTAAATACCCGATAAACTCCCCTGATAATATCAGATGAGCTATGCCTTCGTCGTGATAAGCGGTCGCACTATTTTGGTAATTTAAGCCGTCGTCCCTTACTTCTTTATCACGCATATAGTTACTGGTGATAACTTCTGCTTCTTCAAGTAATTTATTAACGTGTGACGATTTGCACTCGAATAGTTGATGTCCTTTTCCGCAATATAGATAGTTAGTTTCATTGTGTAAGGGGTAATAGTCTAAGCCACGCAGATGATGACGGCTAACCCCTAGCCCCACTATCGAGCGACCATTAGCCACAGATGTTTCTACTTCGCGGGCTTCACAGACATTAATATCAAATTGAATATTATCGCCTTTTGCCTTTAATGCCGAAATAACGCGGGCAACACCACATCGTGGATCACTTACTAAGGTATCGATGGTGGCAATCGTTACTCGACCAGAAAGTTCATTTTTAGAGCTAGCGACAGTGCTGGCAAAGGCTTCACACTGTTGTAGTAATTCTAGTGAAGCTTGATAAGTGACACGTCCAGACTCTGTTATTTCAAAACCACTGCGGCCGCGTTTACATAACTTAATGCCTAAACGTACTTCTAAGTCCGATAAATGGGAACTTATGGTAGAACGGCCTATATTTAAACGGGACTCTGCGGCGGACAAACCGCCACATTCAACAATCGCGACAAATATTCTCAGTAAACGTAAATCGACGTCATGAACTTGCATAATTATATTCTCATTAGTTCGATATGATCGGAATGAATTACGATTATTATGTATTTATAAAACATTTAGAGCAAGTTAAAATAGGCATATTAAGTTACATAAAACATATAAATAATCAGGAGCATTAAGATGACATTTAAATACGGTGTTGATCGCCTAAACCTTGATATTGTAAATGGTATTGCTGATGGCAGTATCAAAGCTGAGCTTTGCCAAGAAGCGATAGATAAAATCAATACAAGTCGCCAAAGAGTCGAGAAAATGGCCGCTTCAGATAAAGCGGTATATGGTATCAACACGGGCTTTGGTCCGTTATGTGATACACAAATCTCACCTGAAGACACTAATTTATTACAAAAGAACTTACTTATAACCCATGCCGTTGGTGTTGGTGAGCCAATTGAAAAAGCCATTTCAAAACTTATGTTGATCACTAAAGTGCATGCATTAAGTCAAGGTTTCTCTGGTATTCGCTTGGACGTAGTTGAGCGTATGTTAGCGTTTATAAAACTTGATTTGATCCCTGTTGTACCAGAGCAAGGCTCAGTAGGTGCATCAGGTGATTTAGCGCCACTTTCTCATTTATTCTTACCATTACTAGGTGAAGGTGAGTTCTGGGTAAGTGAAGAGGGGCAAGCTGATAAAGTCGTTGCTGCAGCACCATTACTTCGCGAACATGGTCTAGAAATTATGGACTTGCACGCAAAAGAAGGCTTGGCGTTAATTAACGGTACACAATTCATATTATCTCATGGCATTACAGCATTAACCAAAATGCGTTACTTATTAGACCTAGCAGATATGACAGGTGCAATGAGTATCGAAGGTATGCAAGGCAGCGAACAGCCTTTTAGAGAAGAGTTACATGCAACTCGTCCATTCCCTGGCAACTTGAAAGTTGCGGCGCGCATGAGAAGTTTTTTTAAAGACTCGCAAAATATGGCTGACCATGAAGAGTGTGATCGTGTACAAGACCCTTATTCATTACGTTGCATTCCACAAGTGCATGGCGCATCACGTAATGCATACTCTCACTTAGCAGAGTTAGTTGAAATCGAAATGAACTCTGTTACAGATAACCCAATTGTTATCAGCAGTGAAGAAGCTATTTCAGGTGGTAGTTTCCACGGTCAGCCACTGGCAATGGTACTTGATTATGCTTCTATTGCAGCATCAGAGCTGGGCAATATTTCAGACAGACGTTGTTACCTCTTATTAGAAGGCATTCATGGTTTACCACGATTATTGACTTCTGCAGGTGGCTTAAACTCAGGCATGATGATCCCACAATATGCAACAGCGGCATTGGTAACAGAAAATAAATCACTTTGTTTCCCTCCATCTGCTGATAGTGTACCTACCTCTATGGGTCAGGAAGATCATGTTTCTATGGGGAGTATTTCTGGTAGACAATTAAATCAAATTTTGGGTAATTTAGAAAAAATATTGGCTATCGAATTAATGTATGCCGCCCAAGCAATCGAATTTAGACGCCCTAATAAATGCTCTGATATTATTGAGCTAAACCACCAATTGATCAGATCAAAAGTCGCTAAGCTTGAAGAAGATAGACTATTAAAACCAGACATCGATGCGATGATCAGATTAGTTAAATCACAAGCGTTTACAGTTAGCTTTAACGTTAATGACAGCAAATAATAAAGGGGCCATTACTATGACAAAAGCTATGACAACAGCAATGACTTTTCAGCAAGAAATTAAACAAGGTATTCCAAGTGTATTGCCACAAGCGAAGCCTTACCCGGTAGATGCGAATCGTGCTCCTAAGCGCAAAGACATACTATCAGCTGATGAAAAACAACTAGCGGTACGAAATGCGCTACGTTATTTCCCTAAAGAGTGGCATCAAGAATTAGCCATTGAGTTTGCTCAAGAGCTTAAAGATTTCGGTCGTATTTATATGTACCGTTTCAAGCCTAATTATGATTTAAAAGCACGTTCGGTGAGCGATTATCCTGCACAATGCACTCAGGCTGCGGCAATAATGCTAATGGTTGATAACAACTTAGATCCTGCCGTTGCACAGCACCCGGAAGAGCTAATTACTTATGGCGGCAATGGCGCAGTTTTTCAAAACTGGGCGCAATATTTGTTGGCGATGAAGTATTTAAGTGAAATGGAAAGTGACCAAACTTTACATATTTATTCTGGTCATCCAATGGGGTTATTCCCGTCATCTGCAGAAGCGCCGCGTGTAGTGGTAACCAATGGCATGATGATCCCTAATTACTCTAAACCGGATGATTGGGAAAAGTTTAATGCTTTAGGTGTTACGCAATACGGACAAATGACTGCGGGTTCTTTCATGTACATTGGTCCGCAAGGCATTGTTCATGGCACCACTATTACGGTGATGAATGCGTTTCGTAAAGTTCTTAATACCGGTGGGAAGAAAGGTGAAACCTCTAAAGGGAAAATATTCCTCACAGCAGGCTTAGGTGGCATGAGTGGTGCACAGCCTAAAGCAGGCAATATTGCTAATTGCATTACCGTTTGTGCAGAAGTTAATGCCAATGCGGCAACTAAGCGTCATCAGCAAGGTTGGGTTGACGAGCTAATTGATAACATGGATGAATTAGTTGCACGGGTGAAAGAAGCACAAGCTTCTGAAGAAGTCGTATCAATTGCTTATATTGGAAATATCGTTGATGTATGGGAAAGCTTTTTTGAGCAAGAAATTTTCATACACTTAGGCTCAGACCAAACATCATTACATAATCCTTGGTCAGGCGGTTACTACCCGGTAGATATTAGCTATGAAGAATCGAATCGATTGATCCGAGAAGAGCCGGAAGTATTTAAAGTTAAAGTACAAGAAACACTTAAGCGCCACGCTGATGCAGTAAATAAACATACAGCACGTGGTACTTATTTCTTCGATTACGGCAATGCTTTTTTACTTGAAGCTTCACGCGCCGGTGGCGATGTAATGGCTGAAAATGGTATTGACTTTAAATACCCATCATATGTTCAAGATATCTTAGGACCAATGTGTTTCGACTATGGTTTTGGACCATTCCGCTGGGTTTGTGCTTCAGGTAAACCTGAAGATTTAGACAAAACTGATGCTATTGCAGCAAGCGTACTTGAAAAAATTATGGCGGATTCGCCTGAAGAAATTCAGCAACAAATGCAAGATAATATCACTTGGATTAAAGACGCTAAACAAAACAAGTTAGTTGTTGGTTCACAAGCGCGAATTCTTTATGCCGATGCACAAGGTCGAATGGAAATTGCTAAAGCATTTAATGATGCTATTAATAATGGTGAAATTGGCCCGGTGGTACTAGGTCGTGATCATCATGATGTAAGTGGCACAGATTCACCATACCGCGAAACCTCTAATATTTATGATGGTAGTCGCTTTACTGCTGATATGGCTATTCATAATGTTATTGGTGATAGCTTCCGTGGTGCTACTTGGGTTTCTATTCATAATGGCGGTGGCGTTGGCTGGGGCGAAGTAACTAACGGTGGTTTTGGTATGTTGCTTGATGGTACTGATGATGCAGAGCGCAAGCTAAAGTCTATGTTGTTATTTGATGTTAACAACGGTATTGCGCGTCGTAGTTGGGCAAGAAATGAAGAAGCTAATTTTGCGATAAAACGTGAAATGGCCAGAACGCCTAAACTTAAAGTAACGTTAGCTAACCTAGTTGATGACGATATTTTAAATAACTTATCGCTGTAAAATACTGATACCAAGTCTATTACGTTAATTGGTATTCATCTCAGAGGTATTCCTTATAGACAGGAATATCTCTGAGGTTTTTCTAAATCTTAGCGTCTCTCGAACTTCAATATCCTACCTTCAGCATTCTAAATTTAATAAAAAATGCCTTGTATAAGTAAATCGCTCTTAGCTTAAAAAACTAAGTGACTGCCTAAACGATATTTATCACCAGGGGATGTTAAAATAGCAACACTAACAACACCTTGCTTAGACCAAGTACGACGCTTAACCTGTAAACAAGGAATAGTGGTTTGAATCGTTAATTGTTGGCAAATTTCTGAGCTGGCCAAGACCGCCTCAATTTCATGTGTTGCTTCGGTTAATGGCGCTTCTGATGACAGGTATTCATGGGGGGTTATTACGGTAAAATCTTGCAATAAATACTCTGGTACTAAACTGGCATTAACATAACGTTGCTCTAATTGAATAGGTTCGTCATTTTCAAGATGTAAAATCTCAGAATAAAAGACATGTTCGTTATTTTTTAAGTTTAATAAAATGGCTAACTCTTCAGTAACAGCAATCGATTTGAGTAATAGTTGCTTTGCTTTATGCTGATGACCACGTTCACTGATCTCATCACTAATATTGCGAATTTCCAATAGTGATGATTGAGATTTAAAGGTAGCAACAAATGTGCCCGCACCTTGTGAACGAACTAAAATCCCTTGCTCAGTTAATTCTTGTAAGGCACGTCTTGCCGTCATACGACTAACATCAAACTTTTTGGTTAATTCATTTTCAGAGGGAACTTTGGCATTTTGTGGCCACTCACCAGACTCAATGTTTTCGCAAATATACTGTTTTATCACGATATATTTAGCCAGTTTAGCTGATTTATTTACTGTGTTATCGCTATTAGTTGCCATTGCATTTCCTGCTGTATTTAGGCGGGCTCTGAAGTTATTTTAATGATAAGGTCGCATAAATTTGAATAAAAGGCAAGGGTTGTATATACAAGTTGTGTGTTGAAAGGATAAAAGGTAGAATTTATATTAAATCGGTAAGTTTGACTTACCCGAGAGCAAACTTGGCGATTAAAGACTATAACTATTCTTTATTTTAGTAATAACTTTTATAAGTAAGTTGATGCGGATCTTTTTTATTCCAAGTGACAATTATTTTATCACGATTATCAGGCACTTTTATGACTAATTCACATTCTTGGCAAATCATTTATATTAACGTTAATTTGGCTACTATGACTGACGGTAGCAATAGCTACGGTGAAATAAACCAAGGCGCATTGGCTATAGCTCAAGGGAAAATTGCTTGGCTAGGAAAAGAAGCCGACCTGCCAAGTTATGACGCAAGCAAGGTCAAGGTGATTGATGGTAAAGGCCAGTGGTTATCACCAGGACTAATCGATTGTCATACTCACTTAGTTTATGGGGGTAATCGTGCTAATGAGTTTGAAATGCGCCTGCAAGGTAAAAGCTACCAAGAAATTGCTAATGCCGGCGGTGGTATCGTATCAACCGTAACAGCAACTAGAAAAGCGACTGAGCAAGAGTTGCTCGCTAGTGCATTACCTCGCTTAACTGCTTTACATCAACAAGGTGTAACGACAGTAGAAATTAAATCTGGTTATGGCTTAGATACGGTCAATGAAATTAAAATGTTAAAGGTTGCAGGGCTCTTAGCTGATGAATTGCCAGTAACTATTAAGCGAACTTTTCTTGGTGCACACGCTTTGCCAACTGAATATAAAGATAATGCCGATGGCTACCTTGATATTGTTTGCGAAGAAATGTTGCCACAAGTGGTTAATGAAAACTTAGCTGATGCGGTTGATGTGTTTTGTGAAGGCATAGGTTTTAGCTTAGAACAAACTAAACGTGTTTTTGATGCCGCGCAGTTACATAACCTTCCTATTAAAGTGCATGCTGAGCAACTTTCTAATCTTGGCGCTTCTGAGCTAGCTGCAAATTATGATGCACTGTCTTCTGATCATATTGAGTTTTTAGATGAAGCTGGTATTAAGGCAATGAAAAAGTCAGGCATGACAGCCGTATTATTACCTGGTGCTTTTTACTTCTTGCGCGAAACGCAACTACCACCTATTGAATTACTAAGAAAGTACGATGTACCTATGGCAATAGCAACAGATGCAAATCCAGGAACATCCCCTATTCATAATATTCACCTAATGTTAAATATGGCATGTACATTATTTAAATTAACGCCAAGTGAAGCGTTAGCAGGTATCACTTGTTACGGTGCTAAAGCCCTAGGTTTAGCTGAAAGCAAAGGGCAGTTAGCTGTTGGTTTTGATGCAGATATAGCCATGTGGAATATTAGCCAACCAGCAGAGCTTTGTTATCAGTTTGGGGTAAACCCGTTATCAGCTCTATATCAAGCTGGTCAGCAAGTTATTTAACTTCAAATATTTCTCATGAGCGAACTGAATTAGGCGCTAGTACAGATAAACAGAGAGCAAAAATTGCTAATATTATTGTTTAAACTCACTAACGGCTTTATGCTAAGTTGTTAGTGGGGAGCTGATTTTATCTAATCCTTAATATGAGTCTCACTTAAAGCTTGGTTTGATTAATTACCAGGCTGTATCTCTTCCTCCTTCCATTTTAATTGTCAAAGATGAAAGTATTTACACTACGATGCTTAATTTCTCAAGCAAGCATTAAAGTAATAATTAGCGCTAAATTTATTATTTAACCTGAGTTCTGGATAAGCAGCAGTTACTCAATATTCTCCTTTACTCGATTCTCAGTGTTAAAACATCGATAAATAACCCGTTATTCATAAAAGTTTTGCCTTGATAATCAATAAATTTAAACATTGATAGCGTATATCGCTACTTAAACTTGTAAATTTTATTATTAATAACCGTAAGTCATTGTTTTTAATTAAACATCAAGTACTCATTGTCCAGAGGTCAGGTTATTTATATATCATCGATTTACAGCAATTCCTCCTAACTTCACCCGTGTAAGCACTAGCATGCAATGCCATCCTATTATTGTTTTTAAATTACTCCCAGAAACATATAAAAGGACATCATATGACTATCGTTTTAAGTAAAGAGCAGCTACAAGCAATTATGCCTGCAGCTAAAGTTGACAATATTGAGTTCTATTTAACCGCGCTTAATAACCAACTGAGTGAATACCAAATCATTTCAAATATGCAAGTTGCGCACTTTATTGCCCAAATTGCTCATGAAAGTGGCAGTTTTAAATATCGTCGAGAAAATTTAAATTACAGCGCTAAAGCGCTACGAGCCGTGTTTGGTAAATATTTCTCCTCAGATGAAATGGCTGATGAACATGCCCGTAACCCTGAAAGCATTGCAAATATCGTTTATGCAAACCGAATGGGCAATGGTGATAGTGACTCAGGCGATGGTTGGCGTTACCGAGGCCGAGGTTTGATCCAGCTTACCGGTCGTAATAATTACTCTCGTTGCGGTGCTGATATAGGCCTTAATATTGAAGCTGAGCCCGAGTTATTGGCAAAAGATGCTGAAACTGCTGTTGCTGCTGCTTGTTGGTACTGGAAGATAAACAAGCTAAATTCGCCGGCTGATCAAGATGATATTAAGTTAGTTACCCGTAAAATCAATGGTGGTTATCATGGTTTAGAAGAGCGAACAGCCTTTCTAAATCGCGCTAAAGAAGTACTGGATGTGATCTGATAAATCATATTTATCACTATTACCTTTAAACATCACTTATTCAGCAGGAAAAATAATGGACAACAAAAAGAAGATGAAAATCATCGAGCAACTAACGCGATTACAAAACTCTACTGATGTACAGAATACTTGGCTTACTCTAGGTAAAGGGGTTGATGAATATGCGGGTGTTATACATCAAAAACGTATAGACAGTTGTTACAGTGGTTCAGCTTTTCAAGATTGGTGGGAAAGTTGCTTTGAATTATTACAGCCAAGGCAAATTATCATTAGTGCTGTTCAGTTTGATAACCGCAGCGATGATAAAGAAGAAGGAAACTATATTGAAATTTATAATACAGGGCCTTCAATAATAGAGCTTACTGACTGGATAATTCGCTCAAGTAATCAGAACTCTGATTTTTTTCATGAGGAGCAACTCAAGCCTTATTCAAAAACGCGTATCTATTCAGATCACTTGTTGCTGAAAAAAATAGCTCACTCTAAGCCGTTATGGAATCAAGATGGTGACCTCGTCGCGATATATGATAACAAAGGGGAACTCATTTCTTCTTGGCGCTATGGTGATACCGCACATTCTTTGGTTTCAATTAGCCATATTTGTTTTGACGGCAATGAAAAGTACACCGAAGCTGATGAATATATTGAAGTATCAAATACGGGTGATAGCTGGGTTGACCTATCAAATTGGCAACTAAGTGCTGGTAAAAATCAGCAATTTACTTTCCCTAAAAATTCGCAGTTAAAGCCTTGGGGCAGTATCAGAGTTTATACCAACCATATCGATAACAGCACAGGTAGTTTCTCTTTTAACAGTAAAAGTGCAATCTGGAATAATCGGGGTGATATTGGCATTTTAACCGACTATAAAGGCCGAGTAGTCTCTGAGTATCGCTATGGTAATAAATTAGTAACCAGTTAGTACAAGTAACTTATTCCATTTAATTACTCTCCAATTGTAGTGGTTAAAATACTTCAAGGCAGTGTTGCTCTTATTTCAAATAGCTAGATATTGGCTAGCCGAGCACCTTGCCTTGATTTGTTTTTCTGCGCAGAGCAAGGTGACAAACTTAATGGAATTGTATAAAGAAAATAATGGCGTTTTTTTGGTGAAGGGAGGTATAAGTGAGTAGAAAAAACAATGAAAGCATAGGTCCTGTATCACCCGAAATAGCGCAGGTTATAAATGATGGGCAAAGGTTAATCGCTTACATTGCTAGAAACGGTGGTGCAGAGTTATCTGCAGATGTAACTCAAATTATAGTTGATGCTAAATACAAATTGATTAGAGAAGAGTGGAGCGCTGAAGTCGAAACAGTTTTTTTACTCAATTATGATAAGTTGGCCAAAATAGTCTACCCAGTGACTATTGAAAGTGTCAATGCTGTGATACCTGTATTAACAGGAAAGAGCAGCAAACCAACTAAAGCGGCGTATGCGGTTTCTTGGTATCGTCGTTATACGTTGTTGGCACTACTGCTTTTATTGATAACACAAATCTACTACCTGTTTGGTAAAGAGCTTAGCGGTAATCTTCACTATATTTTTGAACAAAGAGAAAATATACAGATTCAGCTAGATAAAGAGGTGGTGCCCAAGGAAGACGATGCACCTTTATCAATACAGCTGGCAAGGCTAAATCAACAACTTGATGCCAACTATAAATTATTAATGCATTGGAACAAGTTATGGTCATTTGGTGGTACTTTTAGCGGTAGCATGCCTACGTATTTTCAAACTAAATATGAAATGCAGAAAAAAGCCATATACCGTGATCGAGTGATCAATCAAAGTTTGCTAGATAACTTAGAGTTAAATCGTAGTTTGCATCAAGCCCGTATGGTGTTTTTTGAAAATGTTTTATCTGCAAACTCAGTGTTAAAGGTTTTACAAGGGTACATATTACCCTTGATGTATGGTTTGTTAGGGGCTTTTATTTTTGTCTTACGTAGTTTATTAAAAGAAATAAAAGCTATTACATATACCTTTAGCTGTGAAATTCGCTATCGATTAAGACTGACTTTAGGTGCGTTAGGAGGCATGATTATTGGCTGGTTTTTAAAACCTGAAGAGGCAACAGCTTTAGCTTCATTATCACCAATGGCGTTGGCATTTTTAATGGGATATAACGTTGATGTATTGTTTGCTTTGATGGATAAAATTATTGATAGTCTCAAACAAGCAATTGATAAACCTGGTGAGAATAAAGGCACTTCAGGACAAACTAAAGCTTAAAACTTGTTTTTAGCTCCGTATTTAATGTGTTTAAGGCCTCGAGTAACTTATCTGGTGTCACTATGCCTTTTTTTACGCCTTTTATTTTTGTTTTCACCTGAGCCAACAAATTAAATTGTTTGGCTGTTAATTTTGCTTTTTTTCCAGACTTATTAAAAACCTTCAATGCAGCATCGAGTGAAGCTAGGGCTTTTTTACTTGTTGGTGAAATCTTTTCTTCACTCATTACTTCCCCCTCCTCATTACTGAATATTACTGAATGACAGTTATATCGCTATGTATATAACTAAACACGGTGGAATCAGCCAATAATAACAAAGAAAAACTCCCCAAGTTTCCCCGAGTTTTTTATCTGCGTAGCGCTTTTAATAGAGTTAATTGATAAGCGGATGAGAGAGTTGTAGTGACAGAACAAAAAGTAATAGAGATGAAAGAAGAAAATAATAAAGAGGATATTTGGCTACGTATCGAGCGGGAGTGTGAAGTGATGGTAAAACATGCCTTTGCCAAAGGAGTTAATGTACCTCTTAAAGTGATCAAAACCTTACAGCAGCAAAAACACAATCACGACCATGAGGTTAAGGCTGAAAAGCTCACGTTTGTTCACAACAACCTCGCCGAGCTTGTTGCTCCAGCTAAACCAGAAACGATATTGCTCATGGCTGATGAGACTGAAAAAGGGTCGATATTTTTATTTTTAGGACGAGTACCACTTATTAGAAAAATGATGTTAGTGGCCATCGCGTCTTTAACTGCTTTAATTTCCTTGAGTTTATCTCAGTATATTAATAATGAAAATATGGTTACCAGCATGTTTGATATGGAGGGTACACGGCTACTTTATGTGCAAACCATTCTCTTGGCTGCAGCGGCAATTGGTGCTTCTTTTTCGGCATTATTTAAAGCTAACGCCTATGTAACTGCTGGCTCCTATGACCCTAAATATGAAAGCTCTTATTGGGTGCGCTTTGTTGTTGGCTTGATCGCCGGCATAATTTTAACTCAGTTAATCCCCGTTAATCTTGATGCAGTAGCTGAAGCCGCAGGTAATGCAAGTGGCACTTCGGCCTCAGGAGTCAGTCATGCGGCATTGCGTATTACCATGGCGCTGGTGGGGGGCTTCTCTGCTCACTTGGTTTACACCATTTTAGACCGCATTGTTGAGACGGTTTCTTCTTTTATTTCTCCACCTGTAGCGGAAGACCCTGAAATATTAAAACAATCGCTGCAAAACCAGTTTCAGCAAGATAAGCTCCAGTGGATGACTGAATTAAGCTCGGAACTCAATGTATTACAACAAAAATTAATTATTGAGCCTGAGCTTAGTAAACTTGAATTACATAAGCATTTAGCAGAATTTCAATTACTAATAACAACGAAGGATAGGTGATCTATATGAATGATATGAACTCTACAAATAAAAGTTTTGGTGGTTTATTGCTAGTGCTCTTTTTTACTAGCATGTTTTCTGGCTGTTCCATTCAACTGTTGGCCGAGCGAGATGAAGTGTCATTGCAACAAATGGAAAAGTTGGCGCAAGATGTTGACCTCTTATTTACGCAGTTATTGTATATGCCACCAGACAGAAGGGATTACCAATCAAATGCGGCCAAATACCTGTCGGTGGAAGTAAAACTCAATGCGTTAAAAATGCGTCAGGAAAGCCGAGTCATGAATGAACTAACCATTAAGCAGCTCGATATTGCTATTGACCTGTGGGCTCAAGACCGAAAACGTCATGAGCATCAAAATAGCTTTACTGATTTTATGCTTAAGCGCTATCGCAGTCAGTACAAGCGCTTATTTCTGGCAATGATTAAGGGAGAAGAAGCAAAAGAAAAACGTCTGGAGTCGTAATCCGAGCTTAATATAAAAACATTCGTAACTACTTAAATCCGTGAATAAGGAAGTATAAAATGAGTATAGATATCAGTAAAACATTTAGTGATATGGCGCAAGTTGCTGGCCAAAGTATTGAAGAAGGTGGCGCAGCAGTGGGCTCTGGCATTACAGAAGTATTAAATAACAATAAACAGTCTCTTGCTGAACTAGCCCAGGCTAGAGTTGATAGTGAAATTAATGATGAAGACTTTGCCAATGAGCTGGCACGAGAAAAATTGATTGTTGAAGCTGAGATGATTGCTTTAGAAATAGCGAGTAAAGCGGCCGTACAAAAGGCTGTTAATGGTGCTATGGATGTACTCACTAAAGCAGTAGCTGCCGCTATTTAATTACCCATAACAGCTTAGGTAACGTTATTTAGCTTAATGGTGAAATAACGTTTTTTTGCATCAGCTTTATTGTTATTACCTTATTTAATCAACTTCCTAACTTACCTTAGCGTTAGCTAGGGCACCGCATAACCTATTAATGATTTAGTCATATATTTAAGTAGCTTACACCGAGTTTCACTTAATTGTGCTTGTTAACCTGCTGTTATTGTTCCCTTAATCGTCAGAGCTCATGGCTAAATATATAAAGCGTATTCGCTACCGGCGCAGGCGTGTATTTCGAACTTATGATTTTATCAATAAATCCGTAGTCAAAGTGAGAGTAAAAGCACCAACCAAACCATCAATGGAATTAAATCAATCAAAGGAAGAGCAACATATAACACAAGATGTTATTGATGATTTACTGCAGACCCGTCAAACGGAAGTATTAGTGACTGATACAGACGTAAGTGATGACCCTGAAGTAAATGATGAGCCTTTAGCTTGCTTTGAAAAAGGTCAAGACCCCTATGCTTATTTGATTAGCCAATTACCTCTTATGCTTAACAGTATTCCCAATTTATTACATGATCCTAATTCAAGTGAGCCAAATGAGAAGATCGAGGGAAATGAGCTAAATACAGAAAATGAAACTAAAGCAAAAGTGCCAGGTGAGTCAGCAGAGCAATTAAGCACAAATGATCATGGTCTTAATAAAGTGCATAAGCCTAGTTTATTTAAGGTAAGTCAGTTTCTGTTAAAGGCCCCTGAACTTGATGAGCCCAAACTTAGTGAATTAGCTAACTCAAAGTCCCTAACCTCACCAATTACCAGCTCAAAAATAGCTGAACCCATTGAGAAAAAACTCACCAAAGCCAAGCCCCGAATAATATGTCAGGTTAAACCTACCTGTGAGCGTGTCTTATTAAATAATAGCGATAAAGCGTTAACACTGAGCTTAAATAGGCAGAAAAACTGGTTACAGTGGCGCATTCAAGCAGGTACTCAAAGTAATTTGTTGTTAGCCCGTTTACTGCCAACAGTAACACCTCGTACTTTTCCTTGGTTAGGATTACCAGGGCATAGCAATCGAAAAATTCGTTATGGTGGGCATTCCCCAAAAGTAATTAAGGGCCGTAAACATAATCAACAGGCAAGTATATTAAAGGCCGCAGATGACTTTTTTCATGTGCAAGTGTTAACTCTGGCCAATGAAGAGCATTTGACATTGGTCGAATTATTAATGAATTTAACACCAGTAGCGAATGCGGCACATTTGCTCGCTAGCGCTGAATTATCAGCTATTGCTAGGGTGTGTCTTTCATTACCTAAACAGTCGTTTAGTCGCTTAAGTACCATCAATTTTATGAGAGAAGCGTGTAAGTTAAAACAGTTAGTGCCTAAGAACAACTGGCTTGACTGCCTACACCCTTGGCTAATTTTGGAACAAGAAACTAGCGTAACCTTAGCTAGTTTAGCCGAATACTTTAATCAGGCACCTGCTAATCGCATTTATAAAGTTACCTTTGCCAAGCTAAGTTGTTATGTGGAAATAGGGGCGGAACAGGTGTGTTTATCTCATCACAAAGATAAACCCAGGTTACTTAGTAAAGCTGACTTTTTTACTTGGCTAAGTTCTTCATTCATTCCAGATTTAAAGGAGGCAGCAAGCCTGCCTGAACACAGTATTTCAGCAGATGAGCTTGTACATTTACTTATATTTCAAGGTGATGATTTAGCGAAACAATCATTATGTACTGGCTTAAAGAGCAAGCTAGCACAAGGGCTTAAAGAGTGGCAGGTAAAGGGGGACATTCCCTTTAGTGAATTTGTTAGCAGTGCCGATCAGCAGAGTTCATGAGTATTGGCATCGACATATTATAAAGTGAGCGTGGTTTTACCTGTATAAAGCCGAGATTTCGCCAAGTTTAACTTTCTTATTATCAGCAATATAACTATCAAGCATTCATTCAAAAAACAGCAACAACGGAGTTTAACTCAATGAAAAAAATCCTATTTCGCTCATGTGAAGCGGCTGACGGGCGTAAGTTTGCATTCTTAACCGATCAACCTGAAGTCGAAGAGTGTTTCGATAATGGCTACAAAGTGGCATATAAAGACCGAGATGGTAGTAATAATCCTGAATTGCTCGCGCATTGGAACAAGGAATACACTGTCAGCTCTGAAGCGTTTTCTTTGTTACCTGATACCGATGAAATTCCTGCAGAGGTACAAAGTGCGTTTACCAATATGGTGTCTGGCTTGATCAAAGGCATTGATGTGCTGTTTTGTGACTATAACCTTGGGGTAGAGGGTGACTTACCTATGTGTAACGAGGTGATGGAATTACATAAGTCGACAGATTTTGTGCTGTTTTCCTGTGCCGATATTGTTGGCGACGATCCTAGCGTTCAGCCCTATATGGTCTCTTATGCTGCGCCCCGTTATAAAACCGGTGCACAAGTATCAATGCAGCACAGAATTTATTGTAAAACCGAAGCCTTTGCTTTTTGTCAGAGTATTAACGCCATCGTAGTACAGCGTAAAAAGGATAATTTAATAGGTGGGCATATTCGCACTGATCTAGACCCTTACGTAGCCGAACCAGTTGTTGACGAAGGCGCAGCCAAACAAGCAATAGATAGGTTTGTTGAAATGGTCCAACGTCTTAATGGAGATATTAAAACGTTGGCTGCGCCACAAGCGAGTTAACTGTGTTTTTGTTGGCTACGCAATAGTTAACTATTTATGAGTTAGCTGAGCATAAGTTAACTATGTACAAAGTTAGGGCAAGAGTAAATAACAAAAAAGGATGGCTAAGTGGATAGGTATTTTCATTATTACGCGACCTATTTAGCGGCGCGTTGGGCTGGCATGGAGTCAGACAAAGCGCAGCAACTAGCATACTGTTGTCAAACCATGGATGAGTTAAACGCAGGCTCATCCATGGCACAGCCTTGGCACTACCAGGTAGAAAGGCAAGGAAAAAACCAATTTAAAGGGCAAGGAGATAAATTTTATCCTTGTATAACCGGAGTTAATACTAAGGCGCGTGAGGGTTTTGAAGATGAATCATCAGCAGTAAATAGCTACCTAGATAATATCTGGCTTTACTCACAACATGAGCATAAAAGCCATCAAGAATCATCCGGTTTTGGCACGCTTAACGCTGAACTGGCGTTTCGATGTTTTCCTGCTTTATCAACACAAGCCGCGACAAGAAATCATGTTGGTGCAGTTAATGGCTCGGTAAGTAGTGTACTAAGAAACTCAGTAGATAACATCACAAGCAGTGCAACTACCGATGACATAAAGCCAGGTGTTTTTACACCGCATAACCGTCATAAAAGGGGCTTCACTACTCAAGCATCGTGTAGTGGTGCAAGTGATAATTGGCAACAAGAGCAAAGGCCCTTAACTACGTTAGCCGCTAGGCAGTCACTTAGTCACGGTATTACCAGTCGACATTATAATCCATTAACTGATATTGATTGGCAACGCGGAGGTAATTTTAAGCAAGGCTTTAGTCAAAAACTGGCCAGTAAACATCAGGCTTCATTGAAGGGATCGCAACCTAACTACCAAGTAAATGACGGTATTGCTGAACTTAGCACTTTTGACCGTAAAACTATTGATAACGAAAAGTCGAGTCAGTTAACAGAGCATGAAGGTAATGATCTCTTTGGCACCGATGTGACTGAGATTGATGTGCCGGGCATTGAAGCAACAGACGTTGATGTCATAGATATTGATGAGGTGTTTTTTAACGCTGCTAGCCCACAATCTTTGTATAGCAATAGCAACGGTAATAGTAATTATGAGCCGCTACTTGTCTGTGTAGCCAATAGTGCTTTTTCTCGTGAGATGCTAAACGATATTATTTTTAAATCACGTTACCGCTCAGAAGTAAAAGACATAGAGCTACCGCTACTGGCCTGTCGGTTATTTGTTTATCAACAAACTTGGCGACATAACTTAGAAAACAGTAATAAAGCTAAGCAGTTAAAAGATGCTTTTTATTGGACCTTATATGCCATTGAGTGTTTCTTACGCGCGACACCATTAAAAAACAAAAGGCATTGGTTTGCTGAGCCGAGCTTAGAACACACTGCCAAAGTAGATGAACAGCTAAGTGAGTTGTTTAGTTTCTCTGGTGAGCCTTTTGAACAGGAAGCTCATTGGTTAACGTACTTACCAAGGTTACTGGCTTGCCAACAACAAGGTTTGCCTGTAACTGCTGATAACTGGCAGCAGGGACTTAGGTATCGGAAAAACCACTTGTTAGAACAAGCCATGTTGGCGGCAAAAACAGCCCGCTCTCGAGAAATAAAAGACTTAACGGGCTTTAAAAAGAGTGATTTTTTTAAGCTCAATAAGGCTGCGGAGTACCATGCAAATTGGCTGACATGTCAGTTAAAACACAAACAAGTATTTAACATTGATACTAGCCAATCATTGGGTAGTACAGCTGTTTGGCAACTTTAATAAATTGCCAGTGCCTCGCTATTAGGGGTTATCGTTAAGGAAAGTAATGCTAGGCACAATTCAGCACACTTAATATTAATAAAAGGAAAGTTTATGCGCTTATTAGATTGGATATTTATCATCTGCTTAATTTTGATTATTTTATATTTGAAAAATCCGTTATTCAAACTTTGGTTAGATGCACTCATTTAAGTTTTGCCTAGTGGCTTTGTGTTAGCCACCTTGTTCGTGTTAATTACGGGGCAATGTTTGGCTTACTTTTGTAAGGTCTTATACCTTATAGCCGTCCTGCTCCTCTTCAACTTTGAGCAGGAGGGATTTTTATTTATTCCACTAGCCCTATTTCTCTGTAAGATATAAGAAAAACTTTATGCCTGTTATTAGCTCGGTAACTAACTCTATAACTACTCCTATAACTCATTCGAGAGCTAACCCAATAACATCTATGTTGTTGCCATGCCTTGGTCCATTAAGCTTAAAATACACTGATTTCAATAGAAGGGGTATTAAGAAGAAGGCTAATAAAGGTAATGTTAAAGAAAGTGAAGTAGAACAAAATGTTGTTAAGAAAAATGCACAAACAAAGAATACAGTCATTAGTTTAAAGCCATTAACTGCGCAGCATGCGCCATATTTACTCAATTTGCTGACAGCACAAATATGTTCATCATTGGCAATTGAGCCTGTTAAAGATCTCTCTCAGGCCGTAGCCTTTGTACACGGTGAAGGTTTGAATCAAAACAAGCGTTTTGGCATTTTTTATCACTGTGCTGACGTAGCTCCTGTTTTGATCGGTAGTTTAGCTTATCTATTAGAAAACAAAGTAGAAAGCGAGCTAAGTTCACCAAGCCAGGTAAGCTCAGACAATTGGGCGAGTTCACACTGCCAAGCAACTATCAGTTATTGGCTAGGCCATAGTTATCAAAGGCAGGGCTTTGCTGGGAAAGCACTAAGACTATTACTGAACAGTCTTATATCTCAGGACGTTGAGCATGTGCTGGCAAATGTCTATGTCGATAATATCAGTTCGCAAAAATTACTGACAACATTGGGGTTTATCCCGCAGGACACATTTGGGCAAAGTAACGCTAATAATCATTACTTTGCCGATAACACGGCCGATAGCACAAGCAGTAAAGCCATTATATCTTTTTTGCTGGCACTATAGCGCTTTCAATAAATGCTTCCAATAAATGTTTTCAATAAATGTTTTCAACTAATGCAGTCAATAAACGTTATCAATAAAGAATAAGAAACAATAAGCGGCACAAGGCCGACTTTTTCACTGTTTTCCCCGAGTGCATGAACAAGGGGCTGGTTATAGTTTGGTCTTTTCATTAAGGACAAACGAGTATGTACCGCTCATTGAAAAACCAGTTAACCGTTAAAAGTACCAGCATTATATGTATTAGCTTTTTTTTAATTGTGGCTCTGCTAATACCTAAAGAAGATAATGCCGCGCCATTGCCAGCCCTGCTGGCTTTAGCCCCAGAACAATATCCGCCAATTCCGTCTGATAAAGTGGCGGGTCTACATCAACTAACCCAAGCGCTATCTCAGCAGCTTACTCAGCCAATGGTTCATCAGTTAGTTCCACAATTAGCAGCAGCACCAGCGGGTTGGTTTATGCCCCAAAATGAGCTTTTTCAGGAATATTCTAGCGAAGGTCATTTTGAGGACCTTACAAGAAAAGAAGCAGGAAAAGAAGCAGGAGAAGTTGTAGAAGAAAAAGCAGGAGCAAACTCAGGAGGAGAAGTAGAAGAAAATACCAGAGTTACTATTACTGCGCTAGATGAAGCAACAGCCCGAGTACGTATTCTTGCTTGGTTAAAAACAAACTGGCAGGTATATGCTTTAGATGACGCTGATTTACTGCCCGCCATTCAATCGCTTTGCCCACCAGTGAATGAATACAACTTATTAAGTCACCAGCAAGCGATGAAACCTTGTTTAAAACATTCGCTGGCCACTGGCTTGCGTGAGCTTGCACAAAAACAACAATCACTCTTTCAACATCCTGGCAGGCAAGTACGCATTGGCGTACCAGCGATAGAACATCAACCGCCGCTAGGACATGCCTATACCTGCTTCAAAGGCGACTTAGCCAATAGCAAAGTGGTGTTGTTTGCGCAAAGCCTAGGTCAAAGCGTTAACGAATCAATCACGGTGCAGGTTATTGGCGCATACCCGTGTGCAGACGGTAAAAAGTATCCCGATATTCAGCTTAATGAGCAACAGGGTAAAACACTTTTTAAACGTCAAGCGAGAGCGATTGAAAATGCGGTGGCGCTGACATTTTAGTTAATAGCTGGGACTTAACACTAAGCAGTTAACATCAAGCAGTTAATGCCGAGCAGTTAACAGCATGCTTTCAGCAAATATATATCAGGAGAACAACACATGCTAATGAGGAAAGCTATGTCTAAAGCTATGTCTAATGTCAGGGCAAACGCCATGTCAAAAGCCAAGCGAAGACCAGATAATCGCCGCAGAATATACCATTCAGCTTTAATGCAAGAAAAGGCAATACAAGGAAAACTAAAAGCGAACATAGATAAAATAGCGCCAGCAGAGCAACACGCTGAGTGAACAAACAATGCTCAGTGAACGTAGTTCCCAAAAAATACTACACCCTTACTGCCATCATCATCTACTCCCGCGGCGGTGACCGGCTTAACCTGTCACCGCGACATCCGTTGTGGCGTCGCCATGGCCTGTTAATGATTCAAGATAATACTACGCAGCAGCAAGCGGGTCATGGTTTTGGTTTTAACGGTTACCTAAGGGAGAAAACCCCGGCAGCGGGCAACATTATTGCACGACAAGTCTTAGGCCGGCGGGTAAGCCCGGCAACGATAAATAAACTGATGGCACGATTAACCTCAAGCGCTTCAAGCAGCAGCTCTGCAACGGCGACAACAAGCGCCAAGCAATATTGTATCTGGCGGTATAACTGTATTGACCATCTTTTGGTGTGTTTACGTGGCTGTGGGTATAAAAGTCGTTTGTTAAGGGGGTATCAGAAGTCAGCGAGGCGATGGAGTAGGAGGCGGGGGTATTTGGGGTAGGGGGGTTGGTTGGTTGGTAAGTAAAGATAAGTGATTCAGTGAAAAAGCGGAAAAAGGCGTGGCTTTGGCCGAGTGTGGGGCTAGGGGGTTGGGTAAAGTGGTGTTGTGAATAAGGGAAATGGCTGGGCACCTTGGTTGTAGTTTTGAATGGGTGTCTGGTGGTTTTTGCAGTAACTTCTGGAAAACAAAAATAAGCTAGAGTGGATATAATATGAAAATAAATGATTGGCTAACTACCAACTATAAAGACCCAGAACCTTTGTCTCGAAATCAAAAAGTGAAGAAAAAATGGAATGAACTGTGGAAAAACGAAGATATCATCACACTAATGGACGATATCGACCTGATTTCACGTGATAAGGTGCCTGTCAATAAGGGGTCATACGAATATGCAAAAAAAAATCCTTTGACATCAAATCACGATATGAACAAGCGCATACGTGAAGAAATGGTAAAAACAGGTGCGTGTATGAGCGAACTGGAGGCGAGGGAACAATTGGTGGCGCTTCTGAATGAAATGGACAAAGGAGATAGGCAAACAGACCGAATAGTTGATAGAGACATACAAAAAATACAGAAGCAAAAGATCGCTAATTCCTATTTGGAAGCTCTAACGAATTCGATAATGCAGATCCATGAAGGACCAACAAACACAATATCGAAAGATTTATTCACTAATAGTTGTGTAGCGCTCATTAGAGGGAAGCCAGAGCTAAAAACCGCGAACGTTACTGACAATCTGAATAAGCCAACCTTCGCACAACTTACAGCAACGATAGCAGAACATGATATATACACACTTCTTAACCCTGTGTGCTCTGATCAACTCAGTGTAAGTAGAACCGTAAATCGAATAGGAAATCCCAGAAAAGGGACTCCAGTGGACTTCGCCAACTTGGGCTATGGGGTGATTCTTTTAAATAAGGATTTTGAGGAGCCTTGCTCTTTCGACAATGCCATCAACGCGTACATGGTGACGACACGAGGTTACAAACAGAAAACGATATATCCATCGAATAATAAATGTAGCGTGAAAGAATACAAAAATGATAGTGATAGGGCCTACTTACCGATCCCAAGAGGAATAACAGACACTGAAGACTGTAATGATAAGACAAAAATGTTAAGTAAAAGCTTGGGAAACAACGCGAATATGAATGAGTGGTTAGAAAAGTTAAAGAAATTGACCAAAACGCATGAAGATATGTCACTTACCTACATCGAAACTCTTAGCTATAAAGAACTAAAAAAGTGTGCATGGGAAAAAAAACAAATAGAAAATTTTATGAAGGCGGAGATACTACATATATACCAAAACGCAGCGAGGATGATAAACGGTGATAACGATTGTACGACCAAAAATCAAGCAGCGTTAAATATACTCATTAAGCTCAACAATATCCTGGATAAAAGACATATAACGACCTTGAAAACAGATATAGATTACGCGCCTCGCTGGCATAACAAATTGAAGCCATCTAGGACAATCGTACTAACTTTACATTTAGATGCACTATCGGAAATCCAGGCAAAAAAATTAAAAGCAAAAGAAAAGGGCATATTAATGGGGAAATGGAAAGCGAAGGCTTCCGTGTTAAAGGCATCGAAAAGGCTGTCAGACTCTACTACAAATACTATTGCTACCGAGAGGTTAACAGAGAAAGTCCGGGTAATCGACATCGAAGCGCAACAGTCAAGCGATCAAGAATATTTCGACTGGTATAAGATTACAAACGATAAGTGCAAGGAATCATACAATATGGTGCTGGATAATTGGAGATAACAATAATGTAACTTATAGTAACTTATCAATAACAAAACAAGATGGGACACCCATAACAAGTTGGGACACCCATGACTTGGCTAAATTTCAATCATGACACTATAGTTACTATTACGTATTAGATGCATGATTGAGGTTAGCCTTATGACGCAAGCCCGAAGGTGTAGGTTTCATTGCAAGACACTTGTTATTAACAAGTTGGGACACCCATGACTTGGCTAAACTTTAATCATGACACTATAGTTACTATTACGTATTAGATGCATGATTGAGGTTAGCCTTATGACGCAAGCCAGAAGTAGCCATGACAAGATGGGACACCCATGACTTGGCTAAATTTCAATCACGCCCCTATAGTTACTATTACGTATTAGATGCATGATTGAGGTTAGCCTTATGACGCAAGCCAGAAGTAGCCAGGTTTCATTGCAAGACACTTGTTATTACCATTTGATTTCACGTTGTGTACGACGTGCCTTTCTTTGTGGTGTTGATAAATACGATCACAAAAGTTATGAACATCGCCGTCAATGGATGATTGATAGAATTAGTTTTCTCTCATCCATTTTTGCTATTGATATTGCCGCATACGCTGTGATGTCGAACCATTACCATATTGTTGTACATGTGAATGAAGCTCAGGTGCAGGGTTGGTCTGATGAAGACGTGTGCCAGCGTTGGTGTCAACTTTATGGTATGCATCCTTTGGTAGAACGCTATTTATCAGGTGTTTGTACTACGACTGCTGAAATTGATAAAGCGATGGAGGTTATTGAAAAGTGGCGGCAAAGGCTTACCGATATTTCTTGGTTTATGCGTAGCCTCAATGTGTAGTGGTCTAATGATCTCGGACACCATTCAAGGTGGTATTATTACCATCTAAATGAGGTGTCAAATGACTAGTAAACGTCGAACTTTTACAAAAGAATTTAAATTAGAGGCAGCAAGTTTGGTGC
>Ga0209396_1000746_pt1 | contig 37484 bp, 20 predicted proteins | sample GOMGulsemesocosm_6_FD_184638 | JGI IMG/M metagenome (GOLD analysis project Ga0209396, IMG submission 184638) | Methane-oxidizing microbial communities from mesocosms in the Gulf of Mexico - GOM8C Gulf of Mexico (SPAdes) (version 2) | ecosystem: Environmental > Aquatic > Marine > Cold seeps...
TTATATCTAGGATTATTTTTATTTTTTAAAATAATGAAACACTTTGGGGTAACACGACCAATAGATTAATAACAATAACAAATACAACACTTAAATTTAATTTAGGTTGCTTTCTGGAATAGCTAGTCGATTGAATTGCATGAAAAAAGTTAATATAAAAATAAACATCCCTATTTTACTGATAACTTCTTTGACTATGGTTGGAGGAAGCCGAGCCATCGCTGAATCGACTCTTCTTACTTTCGAAGAAGTAAGGGAAATAGGGGCTGGTCATTCTAAATATAAAAATCAGATAACTCATCCCGTTATCTCAGGAACCCCTGAGCCAGACCTTGCAACTTTCCAAGCTGAGATCGGACCCATTTTGGAAGAGTCTTGCTACAGTTGTCATGGCGAGAAAAAACAGAAGGGCGATTTCCGACTCGATACTTTGGACCCCGATCTTACCCATGGAAAAGATGTAGACTGGTGGCTTGAAGTCGTTGATGTAATAAGCAACAACGAGATGCCTCCCGAAGACGACGAAGACGAAGACGAAGAAGATGAAGGGGAAAAAGAAAAAACAGAGATGGCTGGTGAGGATCGCGGCAAAGTAATTGATTGGCTCTCATCTGAGATTCAATTAGCGTCGAAAATACGTCGCAGTGAAGGAGGGCATTCGTCGTTCCGGCGCATGACACGTTATGAATACAGCTACGCGTTACAGGATTTGCTGGGACTTCCGTTTGACTTCGGGAAAGACCTGCTACCAGACTCTGTATCGGAAGACGGTTTCATGAATAGCTCCGAAATGCTGCAGATGTCGTCCAGCCATTACAGCACATTTTTCGAGCTGAATCGTGCGGCACTCAATCGAGCCACCGTTCGTGGAGAACGTCCCGAAATATTGTATTGGGGCATCCCGTCAGATGCGTCGGCTCATCTGTTTGTTAAGCCCAAGGGAGGTGAGAAGAAGTTAACTCCCAAGCAAAGAAGACAGAGAGGAAAATCGGCTGGCGCTTACTACAAAAACTTGGCAACGGGAGAAACGGAAGAGGCTCGTTGGTCTTTTCGCATGGCCGTCCACGCGTTGACCCCTACGACGATTCCTCCCAAAGTGCCAGAGCAATCTAAGCTTGTAACTGTGCTACCTGAAAGCAAACATTTAGTCGTCGATCTCGGCAATCGCTTGCCGGACGAAGGGACGCTCCGCGTTCGTTTTCGTGCCTCGCGTATTACCGACGAATCCGGACCTCCTGCGAGCATAGCCCTGCATTTCGGTTGGCAAGGGAATAACAACTCAAGGGCGAACGTCAGGATCAGTGAACACGACTTAGTGATCGATGCACCTCCCGGAAAACCTCAATTATATCAGTGGGATATTCCACTGAGCGAGATCTCCCCACGCAATCCCACCCGCAAGACCGTGGAATTGGGCGCCGCGAAAATGCTGAATCCTTCCGAATACATTCAACTGCGCAATACGTCACTTTCAAAAGGCACCGACATACAGTTCGATTACGTCGAAGTATCGACTCCTGTTTATGAGCAATGGCCACCTGCCTCACATACGGGGATTTTCATCGACAGCAAACACAGCGAGGACGAAAGTGCCTATGCTCGGGAAATCCTGTCGCGCTTCATGCCTCGGGCTTGGCGTCGTGCTGTAACAGCTGCAGAGATCGATCAACATCTGGCCCTATTCGCTAAAATAAGAACCGAAAGTAGCGATTTTCAGGATGCGATGATCGATATCCTTTCTACGGTACTTTCATCGCCAAAGTTTCTTTACCTCGTACAAGTTGATTCAGAAAAACAAGGTGTCGATGAATTGACCGACTATGAATTGGCAACGCGGCTTTCCATGTTCCTCTGGAGCAGCATACCCGACGACGAGCTTCTGAAATTGGCGGCCCAAGGGAAGCTGAGTAGCCCCAAGACTCTGCTTCGTCAAACTGAACGCATGCTATCCGACCCGCGTAGCCAGCGATTTTCAAAGCAGTTCGTAGAGCAATGGCTGAACTTGGAGTTGCTTGGTTTTCTGGATGTCGAAAAAGAGCTCTATCCTCAATTTGACGAGAATTTAAAAGCAGCGATGCTTCGCGAGCCAATCTCTTTCTTTCAAGAAGTACTGGATGAGAACAATAGTGTTATCGATTTTCTCCATTCCGACTATGCAATGGTCAACGAGCGACTCGCTAAACACTACGGCCTTAAGGACATATATGGCAATGATTTCAGGCGGGTAAAACTGGATCCTGATACCATGCGAGGAGGTCTTATGACCCAAGCAGGTTTGCTAGCGATGAATTCCGACGGCAAGGATTCACATCCACTGAAGCGTGGCATCTGGTTGCTCGAACGCCTACTGAACGATCCACCACCGCCTCCGCCTCCGGCTGTACCAGAAATTGATCTTACTGACCCTGAAATACTCAAAATGACGCTGAAAGAACGTATGGAAGATCATCGCAATCATCCAGCCTGTAATTCTTGCCATCAAAAGATCGATCCATGGGGGATAGCGTTCGAAAATTATGACGCAGTGGGCAGTTGGCGCGATGAGATTAACGGCAAACCGGTGGATGCGTCCAGCCTTCTGTTCAACAAACAGCCTTTGAATGGTGTAGATGGATTGAAGCGCTTTCTGCTGGTAAACCGTCAGGATCAATTTGCCCATTCTATGGTTCATAAGTTGACGACCTATGCGCTTGGACGGCCTCTCACTTTTGGTGACCGCGCCGGTATCGAAGAGATCACCTCAGATCTCAGAAATACAGAAGATCGACTCGGCGACCTCGTATCGCTAATCGTTACCAGCGACCTTTTTCAAACGAAATAGACTACAAAGGAATAAACCATGAATACGAAACTTAACTCAATTGACCGTCGAAAATTTCTTCGTGGAGCTGGTGTAGCGCTTGCGCTGCCGTTGTTTGAATCCTTTTCGGGGCTCGTCTCTGCCGCTGAGCTTTCAGCGAAACGGAAACGCTTTGCCAGTTTCTATATACCGGATGGAGTGCCAATGCCGCTCAAAGAAGATCCTGCTTATAATAACTGGAGCTGGTTTCCTCATGGCAGCGGAAAGGACTTTACACTCACCAAATGTCTCGATCCTCTCGAACCGCTGCGAAGCGACTTGACGGTACTGTCTGGGCTATCGCACCCTTCAGCGAGAAATGTGCACGGACACTCGAACGCCGATCAGTTCCTAACGGGCGCCAACACCGGAGCAGACGGCGGTTACAAAAACAGCATCTCTCTCGATCAGGTGTATGCGGCGCACGTCGGGGAGAAAACCCGTATTTCATCGCTCGTCATGTCGACCGATGGAGGCACCGGGACTCCGCGTGGCGCCCAGACGATGTCCTACAATCGCTATGGCCGCCCGATTCCAGCAGAGCATAAGCCGAAACGCATCTTTGATATGCTTTTTACCAAGAGCAGTGAAGACGCCGCACTCAGGTTATCAAGGAGTCAGAGTGCTTTAGATTTTCTATTGGAAGATGCACGTTCGCTAAGAAGAATCCTGTCTACGCACGATAAAGAAACGCTGGACGATTATCTGCAGTCGGTGCGCGACACTGAGATCAAAGTTGAAAAAGCAAAACGCTGGGTAAACACTCCGTTTACGATACCCAACGTAGATCACCTGCAACTCGAAATCACGCCAGACGACCCGCGAGCGTATTTACAGACGATGTATGAGCTGATTTATCTCGCATTTAGAACGGATACCACGCGAGTGGCGACTTATCAAGTTGGCAGGGAAAACGCCCTCGGAATCAGTGACTATCTTGCGAGAGCAGTCGGATTCAAGCTTTCGCATGCGCTTTCGCATGCAACAAGGGCGCCTGGCGGTTGGGAAAACTTCGGAATATATTGTCGTTTTCTAAGCGAGGAGTTTGGCCGCTTTGCAGAAAAACTAAAAGCGACTCCTGAGCCAGGTGGAGAAGGCAACATGCTGGACAACACGCTGCTCTTGTTCGGCTCTGCGTCGAGCGCCTTCCACCTTTCCCGAAACTATCCTCTGGTACTCGTCGGCGGCAAGAATATGGGCTTTAAGCACGGACAATATCTCAATTTTGCCGGAGACTCCGCTAAACGTGGCGCTTGGCTCGGAGGCGATAACCCGGAACCCTATCGATTGGACGCTGCGAAACAGGATCTGCCGCTTTCGAATCTTTACGTCACCATGTTGCAGAAACTCGGCGTGAAAACGAGAAGCTTCGCCGACAGCACGGGCATAATTCGAGCTGTTTGAGTGTTTAATACCATGGTTCTTCGGCAAAAGACTTCGAAGATGACGTTATCAATGAACTCCTGAGTAAGGTACATAGGGACGAAATTTTAACAGGTTAGTGGCTAATATTGGCAGGGATAGCGCCTTTACTTAAGGAACAATCATGGCGCGGATTAAATTCTTCCGTAGCCATAAGGAGACTGAGACAACAGCTGAAACATGGAGGCACACCACAGCGAAGGTAAAATCGACAGCTAATTCATGCCATTGATCGACATCATTATCAAAACCCCAGTCGGTATCCATGCCCCAGCCAGTCAAGACGATAGAGAATAGCCCTATCCATAGCAGATAGATGGCAATCGCGCCAAAAGGGTTATGCCCCACGTCTTTTTCAGGTTGACGTGTTTTTAACTCTGTTAGATGCTGTTTTGCTGATGCGAGATTTGGTACAAAAGCACTTAAGCGGTTGGGACCAGTGGCAAGGCTTAGCCCCCATAGTAAACGGGTGACAACAAGTCCAGATAAAGCCCAGCCCACATACTCATGATTCTCAGAGCCTTTTTCTGTCAGGAAATAGTTAGTCAGAAAAAGTGCTGCTACTGACCAATGCGCAGTGCGCACTAGCCAATCCCAGCCAATAGCCGTGTTATCTGTTGCGTTAACTTTAGTGATCATCTTCTAAATCAAATTCTTTATGAAAACTTTTCTTTTCTGAGCCTAACTTCTTCTGTGCGACTCTTCCGCTAGTAATCTCACCACGATCAACCGCTGACATTGTCTTGTCTATTGTCTTTACAAAGCTATCGATAGCTTCTTGATACTTGCTAAATTCCTTAGAGCCAGCTTTCATAAAACTTGGCACTAGCTCACGGTTTTTTATCGTGATCACTCTTATTTTTTCAAGTGATTCAATGATATCTTGGCTGTCATTAGCTTTACGTAAATTCCGCATTGAGCGACCAATATCTTTGAAGTTTTTGGACACAGCACTGTCTTTGTCGGGTACCACTGCGGATGCAGCATTGGTAAAGATTAGCGTGCAAGCTATTAGCGTTAATGGTAGTAGTCTCGATAAATATTTCATGGTTTATTCCTTAAGTTATTATAATAATTTAATCAGTTTTTTGGTTGCGCTTCCAGTTTTTCAATATAAACGTAGTAGGCAGGATACACTAGCCCGACTTCATCGATCAACTGAGCTTCCATATCATAGTGTCCGGCCGGAACGAAACCGGTAAAGCTCACTTCCTCTTGCCCGGGCTTAATTTTCTGACTTCCCTTGATACCCGCTACATAGAGAAAGGCTGAGGTAAAGTTGTCCTTTACACTCGCTGGAAAGACCCTGTCTAGCTCAATCTGCTTTTCTTGCTCAGGAAATGTGGCATTGATCGCCAAGCCACTCTCGGGTGGAAATCGGCGTAGACTGATTCGGTACTGCGCATCTTCAAGAAACTCGATTTTCCATCGACCCGTTCCCTGAGACGCTTTCGCAGCTCCATACTGATGCCAAACATGTTGAAACTTACCCGTAAGCATATCGTGGGCAGAAATACGGCTAGGGTTCTCATAGGGTGAACCGACCTTGATATAAGCGTAACGTTGATTGGGACTGTCTTTTTCAAAAGACTGCCACCAACGTTCATATCCTTCGGCTAGACGCGCTGCCACCTCAGGATTTTGAGCGATGACATTTTTGGTCTGGCCTAAGTCTTCAGTCACGTTGTACAGCTCTTTACCATCCACCAAGCGCCAATCTTGGTCCATAACCGAGTACTTTTGGTACTTAACCAAGTTTTGCCCTCGTTGTGTATCCATGTAGAGAATACGATTTGGCCACTTGGCCTTCTTGTCTTTAAATAGTCGAGCAAAGCTCATTCCGTCCAGTGGCTTAATGGGGGTAAAGTTCAAGCCCAGCAGATCAACCAAGGTCGGTAACACATCGTAATGTGACACCAAACGATCCACGTCCCAACCTCCCGATATACCGCCAGCCGGCCAACGCACGAAAAACGGCACTCGATGCCCACCTTCGTATTGGCTGCCTTTACCACCACGAAGTCCTCCATCGAAGACTTTATTTCCGCCAGCAGTACCATTGTCAGTGGTGAATATGAAGATGGTGTGTTCGTGCAATCCTAGGCTTGTTAATTTATCTTCTAGGCGTTTTATATTGTCGTCAATATTAGTGATCATCCCGTAAAAACGTTTGAAGCGATCGGCCAGACCTGGTACATCCTTGTAGAGGTTGTAGTATTCCTCTGGAACATTGTAGGGCGCGTGTGGTGCATTAGTGGATATGTATGCAAAGAATGGTTTATTTTTATTTTCTTCGATAAACTCCATGGCCTCATCGAAGAATATATCGGTAACATAGCCTTTGTAACTCTCTAGTTTGCCGTTGTGCCAGTAGGTATCGTCGAAGTAGTCATTGCGCCAATAGTCGGGACCCTGTGTAATCCCGCCTGCACTATGGCGAACCACTTCGTGAAAACCTCTATCCTCTGGACGAAATGGATAATTATCGCCCAAATGCCATTTACCGAAGTGACCATTTGTATAGCCATTTTCTGCTAAGACTTGAGGGAGTAGTCGTTCATCTTCCCAAAGTATGGAACGACCGGTAATTGTATGAAAAACATTGATACGATTACTGTGCCTACCTGTCATCAAAGAACCGCGACTGGGAGCGCAAGTCGTGGAAACGTGGTAATTGGTAAATCGAATCGACTCATCATGTAAACGATCTAATTGAGGTGTTTTGATGATAGGGTTGCCACGGTTTGCCATATCCCCATACCCTTGATCATCAGTAATAATAAAAACAATATTTGGTTTCGATGGGCTCACTTTAAGCTGGCTTTTCTGCTCATTTGCGCATAGAGCACTCGTGGTGCTCAAAGCCAAAATACACAATAAACCATTCAGTATTTGTTTCATATTATTGCTAGCTCTCTCAAATTATATCAGTGAACTTTTTTAATTTTCGGCTACAAAGTCATTTCAAGTTCGAGCACTTGCTGATTACGTACCACTTTCAGTTTTATTGTGCCTTTAGCAGCAACAAAAGCACGTTCAAATTTCTTCAAATTAAGCATCCCTTGACCATTTATCATTTGAATTAAATCGCCATCCATAAAACCTGCTCTAGAAGCTCTGTCTCCCGCTTTAACATCTGAAAGTGCAACACCAGCTGATTCCTTACTGACTCCATAGGCTGAAAACTCTGTATCTGTTAATTCGCTTAAAGTCATACCGAACCACGTCATGGTTTTGGGGTTCTTTTTAGAGCTTATTATTGACATATCACCGAATTTTGGAATGAGCGGTGTGCGTGCTATTGCTTTAAGTGATGGTTTTTTTACTCCAAACTGATCCATAGGAAAGTTTTTGAAGCCAGTCTTTAGAACAGGTGAGTTTTCTTTAACACGGAAGTCACCATTAACTGGATCGACAAACATAGGCTCACCGAAAACTGAGTTTTGATCCCATCCTAAGTTTTTAGATATCTTCATTACTGCGGATTTAGGAGAAGCATAGAAGTTTTTATCTACTCGAGTTTCATCGATAAAAGGCGTTCTCATTCTAGCTGGCTTATGTGGCACCATGAATATGTTTGAATAGACTTGATCTTTACTGGTTTTATACCAAACATGAGGGAAGAAACCTCTGTTCACGGTTATGTTATTCCAAGCATGGCGACGGAAGCCCTCGCGAAACTTTAAACCCCCCGCTAGCATTAGGTTATTATAAATATCATAGTTAGATGAACCGTCGTCTAGATCAATATCCCAACCATGGTCACTACGCCAGCGGCTGTCACGAATGATGGTAGTTTTAATCGCATCAAGGTAAGGCAAGTTAGGATCCTTATCTATCTCGACTTGTGAAATACTACGGTCTTTATGCCAAAAACGGTCTCGTCCCCAAGAATTAAACGAGCCATGATCATGTGTTTCTAACACTGTATCAAAGACATCGACGCGCTCAATTAAGTGACCGCCCCAAGTACCTTCGCTAACATTGATACCTGCACGCGCGGTATCATAGATAGAAGTATCACGCACTGTAATATTCATCGCCATGGAAATTTGCACACCTGCAGGTTGACGCTCAACAGTACCTATATTGTGTATCAGGCAGTCTTCGACAGTACCGAGGGCAGGGTAGTTTGGTGTTTTAGGCCCAGGTGTTCGGTCAATTTTGGTAAGGTCATTAGTCTCGTGATATTCGAACAAAGGATCACGCACAGCATTCGGGTCGCCCACAAAACTAACACCACTCGCCCCTGTATCATGAATGTGACAGCCTTTAATCAAGGTGTTACGGTTGTAGTTGTTAACAAAAATGGCATTGCCGCCAACTTGGTCAAATTCAGTATCTAGTATCTTGACGTGTTCAGTACCCGTTAACATTATCGCACCGCCACGGTACATGGCCCAATCTGAGCGTAAAAGTGGCTCTTTGGTGTCCATAAAAGTACGTGCTGCGTGACGAACAACAAAACCTTGTAGTGTTATGTTTGATACAGGGCTTGTTTCTGACCCTTGGAATTCAACAAGGTGGCGCAAGCGAACCACTTCCACTTTAGCTGCATTTAAATCTACTCCTGCAACGGGTTTATAATAAAGTGTATTTGTTTGCGGTGCGCCGCTCGAATGGCTCTTAGTATTGTGATACCACTCACCTTCTGCGTCTAGCTCTTCAAATATATTTTCTACCATGCGGTAGCCCCAATGCATGCCCATTTGGCGGTTATTTTGCCATCCCCCTTCATAGGTGACTTCGCCATCGTCATCTTTGCCTGTGATCATGTAATGGTATCCACCCCATCGTGACCTATGCATGGCATGAATATAGCCGCCAGTGGGATCTGCCCAATTTGCTGCACGCTCCTTGGAAAAAGCATCAGATGCATATCCTTGATATGGCTCTGCTTTCTTCTGGGGATCGTAATTTGGATAACGCGCCATTCGTTGATTCTCACCATTAATGAATAGCTGGTCGATAACTAAACCTACAGGCGTTTTTGCCTTATAAATTCCATTTTCAGATTGCTGCCATTGCAAGGTCAGCTCTGCTCCACCGCTGAGTACGGCGCCACCTTCATGCTGGGCTTTATAAAGTACAGGGTACTTTATTGAGCCTGAATCCTCTTGAGTAAATACCAGTGTTTGGGGAAGATAGTAGATACCATTGGCAACATGAACAGTAACCGCTTCTCTACCTGCATACTCTCGTGCTTTTTGTTGGGCAGCGGCTAATGACGCCACAGGTTTTCCCAAGTAGCCGCTATTGGAGTCTAAGCCCTCGGGACTCACGTAGACGTCTAAGGCGTGAGCAGAAGATGTTATCGTCCCAAGCAAGGAGCAAAGAACTCTTAATGTCTGTTTTTTCATCATAAAACCTGTTTTTTGTTATTAGTCATTATTAGTCAACACTACTAATTGTCATCAATAGCGAGACTGTTTCATAAATAGTTAATTTTTTAATTGACTGTTATTGATTGCCCATCTACTTTTATTTCGCTTAGCGATATCTTGGCTTTAGTTGTATTTTTTCTTATCGTATAGCCCTTATAGTGTGCTGCCATAAATTTCCACTTCGACTTCCACTTCCACTTCCACTTCCACTTCCCAAGGCTAAGGGCTGTAGCTGCAATTTTTGAGCGTATTCTTATAACCTTACCGGCTCTGCCATCAACCTTTCCATACAACAGTTATCTGTTCTGATATAAATATCATTTCTACCATAGATATTTCCTATTCACAATGATATTTTATATATAGAAGTATCGCTTATTTGATTTTAATGTATCATGTTAATTATAAAATAATAAGACTACTTCCTTGTTTATAAAAATGACTTGGTGGAAGTATGAAAGTGAATACCTATGAATAATTATATCTATAAAATTGTCGTGATTACCTTTAGTTTGGTCGTTACAAACCTTGGCGCTGTTGAGAGTGAAAAGGGTTTTAAAGCACTTTTTAATGGAAAAAACTTTGACGGGCTATATCTAAAAATAAAAAGTGGCGATCAAGACATGGCGAAAAAGGTTTTTGCTATTGAAAATGAAATCATCCATGTTTTTAATGATGAATTCCCGCAAGAATATAAATTAGATACCGGTGAAAATGACACCCATGGTTTATTTTATACCAAGAAGAAATACAGCAAGTATATTTTAAGGTTTGAATATAAATGGGGCACAAGAATCGCCAATAATTTTAATAAATGGCAGTACGATGCGGGTGTTTATTATCATGTGATTAAAGATGATGTCTGGCCTGTCGGTATCGAATATCAAATTAGATACAACCATGTAACTAAGCGTAATCACACTGGTGATTTGATCCGCCCTAAAGGTGCTGATTATTCATGGTTTCCGGATGGTAAAAATACCCAGAAAAATCCAAATTTTAAAGGCTCTGCTCATGGTCAATCATTTTTACATCCGGATAAAGGCGGTAAAGAGTCTACCGTTAAAGGTTGGTTACATTTAGCCAACGATACCGATAATTTTAATGGACTAAACGATAAGTGGAACTTTGTTGAAATTATTGTCATGGGTGAAGAATACGCGGTACATAAACTTAATGGTGAGGTGGTTAATATTGCAACCCAGCTAACACCTAGTGCGGGAATTATTGGTTTTCAAGCTGAAACGGCTGAAATTTTTTATCGTCACATAGAAATCAAAGAGTTAGAAAACAGTATCCCAATTGATAAGTTTTTAAAATAGTCTTGTTTTCAATTTCATTCTTGTATACATATATATAAAAAAGGTAAATTATGTTTTTTAAATCATCAAAAGCTTTGGTCGCGTTAGTCGTGGCATCTAGCTTTCTTTGCTCAACCGTGTTAGCTAAGGACTATGACCCTAAATTGCATGAAACTGTTTTACCCCTTTCACCTGAAGACAGTTTGAAAACCATGGTAGTGCAAGATGGTTATTCTATGGAGATTGTTGCTGCGGAGCCTTTAATAGAAGAGCCAGTAACTATGGCTTTTGATGGAAATGGTCGAATTTATGTCGCGGAAATGCTCACCTATATGCAAGATGCGGATAGCAGCGGTACGTTTAAATCAACAAGTACAATAAAGCGTTTAGAAGATAAAGATGGCGATGGAATTTTTGAGAGTTTTACCGTTTTTGCCGATAACTTGTTGCTACCCCGAATGATTTCAACATTAGATGACGGTCGTATTCTTGTTCGTGAAACAAACACCATAGATTTATTATTGTTAACAGACACCAATGGTGATGGTGTTGCTGATTTAAGAGAGACCATATATCAAGGCGGTAAACGAGGTGGCAACTTAGAGCATCAACCAAGCGGCCTTATTTATGGTTTAGATAATTGGCTGTATGTAACCTATTCTAATACACGCTTTAAGTATGTTGATGGCAAAGTTATTTCCCAAACCATGCCTTATGGCGGTGGTCAATGGGGCTTAGCCCATGATCATATTGGTCGACTTTATTATTCTACCGCTGGCGGACAAGATCCAGCATTCACCTTTCAAGCTCCAAGTGTTTACGGCCAAGTGTCAGTAGCTGGCGAACAAGCTAAAGGTTACCGTGAGGTCTTCCCACTTGATAAAACCCCTGATGTTCAAGGCGGTTTAAAAATGTTACGCCCAGATAATAGTTTGAAACGTTTTACTGGTGGCGGTGGACAATCAATATATCTAGGAGGCGTTTTTGATGATATGCAAGGTGATTACATTATTGCCGAGCCCGTGGGAAATTTAATTAGACGTTCCAAAGTAACACGTGAAGATGGTTATACGGTTCTTAGCAATCCCTATCAAAAGCAGCGTAAAGAGTTTATTGTCTCAACAGACGCTAACTTTAGACCCGTTTGGACAGAATCAGCGCCAGACGGCTCGTTAATGATATTAGATATGTATCGCGGTATCATTCAAGAAGGTAACTGGACCAAAGAAGGTTCATATTTACGTGGTGTAATTGATAACTATGGTTTTGATAAAACTATTGGTCGAGGTCGCTTATATCGCGTTAAAAAAGACGGTGTTTCTTTACAAAATTTACCTAAAATGTTCTCCAAAAAACCAGTTCAACTTATTCAATATTTGAGTCACAAAAATCGTTGGTGGCGTCTTGAAGCGCAAAAATTAATGGTACTTAGTGGTGATAAAAGCCTTGTACCAGCACTTAAAAAAGTCGCACAAAATCATAGTCAACCGTTAGCACAAATACATGCTCTTTGGACTCTTGAAGGTTTAGGTATTTTAGATAAGCATATTTTAACTGATCTATTTAACAGTAAAAATAGCGATGTGCGTGTTACGGCTATTCGAATTTCTGAGCAACTTGCCTCTTCGGGTGATAAAACAATTGCCAAACAATGGCTTCGTCTAGCAGGCGACAAAGATATTGAAGTTTCCCAGCAAGCTATATTATCCGCATATTATGTTACTAGCGACAATCATAAGGCGATATTAGCGACTGCCAAACAAGCGCATCCAAATAAAAAAGGCATATTAGCCATTGAAAAATCGATGACAGAATTACTTGCCCATAGCGCTAAACTTCGTAAATTAGCGGAAGGCAATAAAGAGCTTGCCGCTGCTGTTATTGCCGGTGAAAAAGCTTATAAAGGTTTATGTTATACCTGTCATGGCGCTGATGGTAAAGGTACGCCTGCCGGTAAAGATTTAGTGGCGCCATCATTTCATACCAACGCCAGAGTAACCGGTAATACCGCAGCGCTCATTAATTTAGTATTGCATGGGTTGCAGGGTGAAATAGACGGTGTGAACTATGTTGGTGGCATGATGCCTTCTATCAGTTCAAACGGTGATGAATATATTGCTAATGTTTTAACCTATATACGTAATAATTTTGGCAATGAAGGGAGCATGATTACCGCGAAAGATGTCGCTACAGTAAGTAACATGAATTACACACCAGATGTTATGTGGACACAAGCTTCGTTAGAGGAGAAGTTTTCTAATGAATTGACAGAAAAATCTCAGTGGAAAATAACCACGAACTTTGACGTGCATCCAAGGTTTAACATTTCAATGTTAACGGATAATAAATTTGAACGACCTTTCTTTAGTTCCAAGGTACCGAGAAAATCTGGTCAAGCAATAACGATAGAATTACCAAAGTTAGCAGCAATTTCTCAAGTTATTATTAATTCTTCTGCATTAGCTAATTTTTATTCAAGACATTATACGATTGAATTTTCTGAAAACGGTACCAACTGGCATACGGTAATTGAAAACTCTACCGCAGTTGAGGTTAATAAAGAGGAAACACTTGGTCATAAAGCTAAATATATACGCTTAACTAATAAAGCGGATACTAAGCGTCATTTTTGGCGAATACAGGAAATTCTCTTATTTGGTAGTTACTTGTAGCGGCTTATTCTTGATAGCCCCTGTCGTAAAACTGCGGGGCTTTGTTAAATTAATTCTATTCACGGAGACGTCATGAAAAATAATAAATGTACCCTCTTTATATTACTATTAAATGTCATGTTAATAGGGCAATCTTTAGCAAATGAACTGCCGAAATTTAGTTGGGATACCGTTCCTGTTTATGCTCATTTTGGCGCTACTGGTGGTATGTCAGAAGCTGAAATTGAATTTGTTGCCACGCGTTATGATTTTATTACTCTTGAAAAATTACACGGTGCAAAACTTCACTATGGGTTGACAGAGCCACAAACATTTGCCGACGTTGCAAAAATAAAAAAGATTAACCCTGATGCTCAAGTCCTTTTCTATTGGAACTTACTGTTAGATTACCCAGCGTATAAAATGTCGAACGAACGACAGTCAAATGACAATTGGTTTATCCATAACGTCAGTGGTGATTTGCACCTGAAAGGAAAAATTAAACTTAAGTATTATGATTTATCGAATCGTGATTTTCAACGCTGGTGGACTAGCTCTGCAGCGAAGGCTTTAAAAGAAGGGAAAATAGTTATTTTAAAAGCCTGGCCTGGTTTTACCTGGTCAGATGCAGATATTATGAAGCTTCCTGTAGCTGAATTACAAAAACGTGCCCAAGAAAATATTACTTTCCCATTAGATGCATTTTTAATAGCAGCAAACGAAAACTCTTATTTTAATTATACCTGGGGCTATCGCGATAAGCATGGTGCCTATGATTGGTATCCTGAATATGATCGTAAACTGGGTCCTCCACTAAGTGATGCTAGCCAAAATGGTTTTGAGTATCGACGTGAATTCAAACATGTCAGTGTGACGCTTAATATTGAGAGTAAGCAAGCTAAAATCATTTGAAAATAACACCCTAAACCGATAGGAACGAAAAATGAGAAGTAGAACAAGCGCAAACTTTATTGTTCAGTTAGTTATGATCAGCCTTATGCTGACTGTAACTGGCTGTACGAAAGAGAAAGTTAATAAAGTTAAACCGGTCGATGCTCATTGGGTGGTTTTTGACATTGATACGGCATCACTACAAGAGCAAGACTCTGTTTTGCATTTTTCCTTAAAACGCGCAGGAAAATACGATATTCAAGTTATTACTGATATGCCAGCGCTTGAGTCGGACACAACTACCGCGCCAAAAGTATTGATGTCGATAGATGGTAAGAAAATAAAGGGAGAACTTAAACAAAGCTTTCGTATCATTTCTGAAAACAAACCGGTCAATGTCTTTCAGTTTCAAACTGTCCACAAATTTACCAAAACAGGCAGTCATACCTTGTCACTTGATGTTGATAGTAGTGTCAAACAAGTGCGGTTAGTACCTAATTATAAGAATGTGTTAGGCACGGGTGAATTTCATCAGCAATGGTTAACAATGCATGAGTCAGCTGAAAAGCAAGCAACATTGCAGTGGTTCAAAGATGCTCGTTTTGGCATGTTTATTCATTGGGGATTATATTCAGGAGCTGCCGGTGAATGGCAAGGTACACGAATAAAGCAGTCTGCTATTCCAGGGCCGAAAGTGGCTGAATGGTTAATGTACAAATTTCAGATCACCCGTGAAGAATACGCCGAATTAGCAAAAAGCTTTAAACCTGATAAATCATTTGCCCAAAATATTGCTCGCTTAGCAAAAGATGTTGGTATGAAATATGTGGTTATTACTACCAAGCACCATGATGGCTTTGCCTTGTTTGATTCAAAAGTTTCACAATACGATATGGTCGATGCAACGCCTTATAAGGCTGATATTATCAAAGAGCTTTATGACGCTGTGCGTGCAGAAGGATTAGAATTTGGTGTTTATTATTCTCATGGTAACGACTGGGCCGATGGTAGTGATGGTAATTACGCTGCGGTTAAAAAGAACAATGATGTTTTAGGTATTTATACCCATGCTCAGGGTAAAAATCTTTGGGATCCTAGTAATAATACCCACAGCGAATACTTGGAAAGTAAAGCTTACCCTCAAGTAGCTGAGTTGATTAAATTATTGCCTGAATTACGCGTTTTATGGTTCGATGGTGACGGCTTAATCACCGAACAACAAGCATTCCGCTTTTATAAACTTGTTTATGATCTTAATCCTAATATTTTAGTCAACCGCCGAGTGGGCTATGATTTTGGCGACTATGTAGACTCAGGTGATAATGTTATCCCGTCAGCAAACGATATACTGGATAAACATTGGGAAACGTGTGGCACAACCAACAATTCTTGGGGCTATAACGACCACGACCATAATTGGAAGAGTACTAAAGAGCTGCTTTATTATTTTATTGACATTACCTCTAAAGGAGGAAATTATCTGTTGAACATTGGTCCTGATGGTAAAGGGAAAGTTCCGGAAACGAGCGCGCTTAGATTAAGAGAAATGGGGCAATGGATACACACCAATGGTGAAGCTATTTACGGCACTAAACCTTGGCAAGTGCAAAGTGAAGGGCAAGACGAAGCGACATTAAAAGGCACAGGACACCGAGCAGCGAAAGGCTTCACTCGTACCTTTAGCCAACAAGATTTTTGGTTTACGGCGCGAGAAAATAAGGTCTATGCCATGTCTTTAGCGCAACCAAAAGGTAAAGTGATCATAAAATCACTTAACGCTAGCGCTGCAGATATTCAGTCAATTCGATTACTTGGCAGCAACAAAAGCTTAGCTTGGCAACAAAATTCCGATGCGCTTGAGATTGATTTTACCAATATTGAAGTAGGTAAAAATGGCTATGCCGTTGAAGTTGTTTTGAGGTAAAGAGCAATAAAGTGCAGAAAAACATTATATTTAGATGAGAATATTTTTACCTTAGCCATAGGTGACGCTGACAAGGCGGATATGGCCTATTACTTTTATTTAGCACTTTCCAAGCTTTGGTTTATTATCTTAGCAACTCTTTCTCCATGTGCTTTTCGTCCTTGCTTTGCATAGTGAACATCGCCAGGTTTTAGCCTCCACTTCGTTTGATTAGGTTTGGTAAAACTGTAGAGATCGTTAATACGAACTTCAGGGAAAGCTTGTAATACCTCGAGAGCCGCTTTGTTGTATTTTATGGCATCCCCAGCAAAACGCCCTGCAGCGTCATCAGGAACAGGAGTTGTTGTAGCGAAAATTAGTTGTGATTCAGGTGCTAATTTTTTTAGATATTGAATAATATTTTTTATATTTTCTTTGTAAGATTTTATTGAACTGACTTGCGTACCTTTGTTTTTATTTAATTTCTTGTCATGTAAATACTTCAGATCATGAAGGCCAACGTTAAAGTGAATGACATCCCAATTAAACGACCAATAATCATTCAGCGTCGTGTCAGTCATCGCATGCTGCATTTTACTCATGTTATCTATAAATGTTCCTGATGATGAACCATTTCGATAAAGTCGGTAAACATTGGCGCTACCTTTCAATTCATCTCTTACATACTGGGTGTACTGAATAGAGATAGAATCACCATAAAGTAAAACATAAGGTAAATTTGAATCACTTTTAACAAATTTATATTCTATTCTGTTTTTTGTTTTAGAGCCTACTAACCCCTCCCATGTTTCAAGGGCAGATCCAGCACTAGCAAGAGTCGAGAAGATAAATACTATGAATATTATTGTTTTTTCAAATACTTTTGACATATAAATATTTATTGATGTTTTTATATGTTAAATACACGATATCATATTTTTTAAACTAAATGCATTTATTGATTTTAAATTATAGAGAGTTCAATGTATACAAAAGTAATCTCGGTATGCTTATGTACTTTTTTATATATTATTGAGCTTTTTTATCTTAAGTAATTAACTTAAGTTCGTTTTCATTACTCTTTCAATGATTGGTTTATATAGATAAACAGTGCTGTGTACGTGGTTTTTCGTATGTTATTTCCTGGAAATATGTATTTTATTATCTTCTTTTTTAATTGAAAATTATTATTTTTATTTATTTTGTTATTTGTAATTATCTGTTTTTATTTGTGTTTTTAAATTTTTTATTAAGTGGTGTTATTTGTACTTTTTCTGGACAATAGTATATCTCTGATGTACATTATATGTAAGTGTACACGGTGGGTGGAGGTACTGTATCGTTCTGAAAGCCATAATAAGTGAAAATATGTTCATAAGGGGATAATAATAAATGCGTATTAATAAAAGTAAAAAATTTCTAAAGAATAAGCTATCAATCGCGGTATCTACAGCGTTAATACCGCTGATCCTTACCACCGGCCAAATAGCCTATGCTGCTGAAGACGTTGAAGTTGCAAAAGCAGCAGTTGAAGTTGCAAAAGTTGACGAAACTGAAGTTATTGAAGTAACTGGCTTTAGAGCTAGTGCGACTAGACAACTTAATAACAAACGTTTTTCAAATAATATTAGTGACTCTATCTTCGCAGAAGACATGGGTAAAATGCCTGATTCAAATATTGCCGAGGCCATGTCACGTATTACGGGTATCGGCATCGAGCGTGTAGATGGTGCAGGTACTGAAATCACTATTCGTGGTGCTGAAGGTAGTTTGAATAATGTTCAGATGAATGGTGTGACCATGACCAACAGTGGTGACAACAACAGTGTTGATTTTTCTGCCATGTCTGCTGATATGTTACGCTCTATTGAAGTCATAAAAAGTCCGAGTGCTAATCATGATGAAGGTAGTATTGGTGGTACAGTATTATTAAATACATGGAAACCACTTGATATTAAAGAGCCTAAAACAACACTTTCTTCACAACTAAAATATAATGATTTATCTGAAGAATATGACCCAACAGTTTCGTTCTCATTTGGTAAAAATTTCTCCGACAAATTTGGTATGACGTTTGGCGGTAACTATGCTGAAACTAGTACTCGTCAAGATAGAGTCACCAATTACAGATGGCAGTACCGAAACATCCCCACTGCATACAGCCTACAAACCGGTGAAGAGTTAGATCCAGATGGCAATACACGCACCTTTGACCCGTTTGCTTATGAAAAGAACTACTCTCTAATAACAACAAAACGGGTTAGTCTTTCGTCAACATTACAATATAATATTAATGATAATGCAAGTTTGTGGGTTGACTTAACGCATTCAGCATTAGATAAAACTAAAGAACAGTACAATCACAGCGTGCAAAATTTATGGGTAGGTGCTACTGCTATTGTTGATGAAGAGTCTGGCACATCTGCCTCTATTTCGGGTACAGGTGTTCAGTCACGTTTGGTTAGCTTTGAGCAACCAAATGAAGCAAAAACAAACACTATAGGTATTAATTACCAACAACTTCTTTTTGATGGAGATTGGACATTAGATGCATTAGTTGCCTACAGTGGTTCAACATCGTTTAATCCATTAGACAACCGTCGCTTGATTTTCAACTCTGGTGCTGCCAATGCACAACCAGGAACAGTTAGTTGGCTTAATGACAACGATGAATTAACGATCAATACGGAGTTTGCTATTGCTAGTGGTCAACCATTTTTTGATCCAGATACTATGCCAGTTCAGGCTGCTCAATACCTAACGCGTGACACTAAAGACACGAGCTACTCTTATCAATTAGATTTACAAGGTGATGTTGAGTTTGGCCCAATAGTAGGTCTTGGTTTTGGTGCGAAAATAGTTGACCGAGATAGAGAGGGGGAAAGTTTTGTTCAAGCTCTTAATCTGGATAATAATCTTGATGCAAATGGTGAGAGTGCAAGTGGGACACTTTTATCTGAGTATAGTACGCCTTTCCCCGTAGACAACTATTTAGAACGAGTCGTTCAAACCGATAACAATGGTTGGTATCTTCCTACACTTGATGCCTTCTATGATACTTTTGTACCAGACTCTTCACAATTAACTGAGTTGAACGACCGTCGTGAGGATGAAGAACCCAACAATACTAGTTTTGATTCAACGGCAATTTATGCGATGGCTGATTATGAATTTTTCGACGGTAAATTGTTGGGTGATTTTGGTGTTCGCTGGGTAGAGACTAAAGCTACTGCCGCAGGAACAGCTGGTTATAGATTTACTAATTGGGACCCAGAAGGTGAGGTTGATGAAGAGGGTAACGTTATTGGCGGCGCTTTTAATGCAGGTAACTTCCAAATTTCTGATGACTCTTTTGGTGATATTAAATATACCAATCTATTGCCTAGTTTTAATGCTCGCTATTTGATTTCTGATGAAATGATATTACGCGGTAGTGTTTCAAAAACAATGTCACGACCTAAACCTACTCAGATGATACCAGGTTATTTAATAACGGCTAGAAATGGTTCAGAAAACCCGACAGCACGTGGTGGAAACCCGGATTTAAAACCTACTGAAGTCATTGGTTATGATTTGTCATGGGAATGGTATTTTGAAGAGACTGCTATGGTGTCTGTAGCTGGTTTCTATAAAGACTTTGTCTCAATGAGTTATCAGAAAAACCAAGAACAAGGCTTTGATTGCCCAGCACTAGAAGCGTTCCCTGAAGGACAACAACAATATAGTGCTCTACATTGTGCTCAAGTTGATGAGGGTGTTGGAACAAGGACGACTGTTAATGGTGACGGTGGTTTAATCTATGGTGTGGAGCTATCGTATCAACAAGATTTCACCTTCTTACCAGGGTGGGCTCAATATTTTGGTACCATTATCAACTATACCTATGCTGACAGTGAAGCAAGTTATGTTGATAAAGAACAAGCTGCAGAAAGAGCAGACTTGTTAGATGGCTTCCCGATGCTAAATACATCGAAAGATACGCTTAATGCCACTTTGTATTGGGAAAACGAAGGGTTTTCTGCTCGTTTAGCCTATAACTATCGTTCTAAGCGTTTGAATAACCCTTCTGATTGGGATGGTGCTTTGTGGACTGATGATCGTACTACTGTTGATTTCTCTTCTCGTTATCAGGTGAATGAACATCTTTCATTGACATTAGCGATAACCAACTTAACAGATACATATAACCGTATATTCATTACTCGTTTAAATGAAGATCCGGATAATGGGTTGTATTCTGAAGGTAGTGCATTGGATGGAGCACCTGATTTTAGAACTTTCATCTTAGATCACAATGGACGAAACTTTAGATTAGGTTTGACCTACCAGTTTTAAAGCGCCTTACTTTTTATAAGCTAATTAGTAAATATTAAAACAGCGCCTAATAGGCGCTTTTTTTTTCTTAATGGTATAACTTATTATTAAATAACTTGACGAATTAGAGAAAAATAATGAAAAAAAATCTTTTAACGCTGCTTAGCATCACTTTTATTGTGTTGGCGAGTATGCCGATAGTACAAGCCAAACAATTTAAAGCCTTAGTTTTTACTAAAACCAGTGGTTGGCATCATGAGTCTATCAATGCGGGTGTAACCGCATTACGCAAAATGGCAAACGAGCATTATTTTGATCTGCAATGGCATGCCAATGCGAGCAAAATAAGTGATAAACAACTGAAAAAATTTGATGTCATCATCTTTTTGTCCACCACGGGCGATATTCTTAATGAAGAGCAACAATCGGCGATGGAACGATTTATTCAGTCGGGTAAAGGGTTTGTCGGTATTCACAGTGCCTCAGACACTGAATATCAATGGCCATGGTATCAAAAATTGGTTGGTCGAAATTTCGTCACTCATCCAAAAATTCAAACCGCTAAACTTAAAGTCGAGAATAGAAACTTCCCTGGGCTAGCACGTATGCCAGATGAGTTTTTATGGACTGATGAATGGTATCAATTTAGTGATGCCCATGGTGGAAATTTGAACTATGTGTTATCGGTAGATGAAAGTTCTTATAACGCTAAAACTAAAACTAAAACTAAAAATAAAGCCAAAGAATTTAATGGTATGGGTAACTTTCATCCCATGGCTTGGTACCATAATTATGATGGTGGTCGCTCTTTTTATACCGGTTTGGGTCACATGGATAGTCACTTCCAAAACTCTTTGTTTTTAAACCATCTTTATGGCGGCATTTATTGGGCAGCAACAGGCAAAGGGATCATTAAAAAGTAACAAGTCAATATTGATAAATATTGCATACGATAACGTATCCCTCGTTAATTTTTAATCCCTTATGGTTGGCAATACTAACACCAACAAAAAAATGGTCGGTTAATCAGATTGACGTCACCTACGTGATTGACCAATGGAGCTAGCGAAAAGTTAGTGGCTAAAAGTCGTGCTTGTGCAACGTAAGCCAATCTAATAAACGGCTCTTCATTAAAATGGACGTCAATGTCTCCGCAATCATAAAACACTCGAGTCTCAATGATTTATTATTTGTAATAATTCCGTTTAGTGTTGTGTTTTTATTAATGTATCAATGGTTGTAAAGTACATTTGTGTGTTTTTATTTCTTTATAATCAGTGTTATGCGTTTTGTTTGGTTAATATTAAGAGATTATGTTTTTGTGTTGATAATCACCTCTTTGGTGTTGCTATATGCAAAAGAACACCCTGGTTGATCTTGGAATTATAACTAATTAACGATATCCGTAGTTCTATTATTAAGGGGAAGGTAGATGAAAAACTGTTTTAAAATGACATCTGTTGCACTTGCGTGCATGTTAGCAACCAATGCCATGGCTATTGACGAAGCGCCAGCAGACTGTTGAAGTGACTGAATCACGTGCTGATTGGTTAAGAGGCTCATGGGGGTTAAACTGGAAACCAACCGACTTATGGAATGGTGCTGGTGAATCGTTAACGATTGATTTATTTATAGACTCAATTAGTCACCTTAAAACGATTGATTATATACAGATACATTTAAATGAATCCTATATTAATTCACCTTCACATCTTGGCCCGCATGAAATATTAGAAAGCTTGTGGCAAGGTGACACGGATACCACAGGTAATCCAATTAACTTAGTCGTTCCTCGTGCATCAGCGGGCGTTGACCCTTTTTTAAATATTATTACAGCCACTCAAAAAGCCGGTATGAAAGTACAGGTTTACCTTAATAGCTCTAATATGTAAGAGCGTGGTGCGGAGCTTAATAATCCTGCTTCCTTTCCTAATATAACTGAACGCTGGAAAGAGTGGGTTGATAATAATGAAGAAGCTCAGGCATTTATTACCAGTCAGCCTTATCACGACGACGTAGATTACCCCAACAGAAAGTACATGTTTGCCTATGCTGAATTTGTCCTTAAAACGTACGCGATACGCTACGGCACATTAATTGATGCTTGGTTATTCGATTCTGGTTCTTTTATGAAAGAGAATGGTGATAATGCCACCAATGGCGTAAAAGAAGATCAAAAACTCTTTGGCGCATGGGCCGACGCGGCTCGAGCCGGTAACCCAAATGCAGCGGTGTCGTTTAATAATAGCCCTGAAAGAGATACCGAAGCACTTAATCCGTTTTCAGAAGGAACTCATTATGACGATTATATGTTTGGTCATCCCTATAACGGAGGCAGGTATTTAGGTAACCATGATAACGGCATTTATGAGCGTAATTATGCCCACATTGAAAAAATTACAGCTACTAACGGTAATGTGCATTCAGGCTCTGTGGCAGAAGGTAGTGATGCACACGATTGGGACTGGGATGATAAAGTGGTTGGCCATTTCGATCCACCTATGAGTCGAACACGATGGAATAGTGGTGCGGAGCCTGGTTTAACTGATGATGAATTTGTGCAATGGAATTTAGAGTCAGCTAGAGGTGGCGGTGCTATTTCTTGGGGTGCTCCGTTATTATCACCTCCTGGCTCTGGCGTACAACATACACTTCAACCGTGGGCAATGGCTCAACTTGAGTTAATGGATGCCAGCTTAACGGTAAATCAAACACCTGGTGCACCCAATTGGGCGCGCGCGCATACTTATTTAGAGGATGCTTTTTTTAGTCAAACCTATACTCGTAAATTAGTTGAAGGGACTGACTTCTGGGATCCTGAAGGCGATGCGATTACCTTAACCTTGATAGCTGATGGCGCACCGTCTTGGTTAACATTAGTTCAAGATGAATTAAACCCAGGGACTTGGCTATTACAAGGAACAACAACTGAAGAAGTTGCAGCAGACTATGAATTCGTCATCCAAGCAAGTGATGAGTCAGGCACGACAGAACGAGTATTTAACTTAACGGTAACTGAGTATGTTGAGCCAGAAGTACCAGAGGTACCAGAAGAGCCAGCAGCGCCACTACTGACGAAAATATTTGCCACAGCGGATATCGATTATGGTGTCGATACGCTGGCTACCTTAGTGTCTGATGTGCAAACAGCGGCAGACGGTGTCGCTACATTCCAAATTGCTATTGATGTGACACCAGTAGCTGGCGGAAATGTTGTTAGTAAAAGTTCAGGCGGTTCTTCAACGAGTCAAAGTTGGGGCATAACTGATGGTATCTTTAGAGGTAATTTGGGTGACGAAGTCGAGTCAATCAATAATATTCGTATCACTAATTTCAACGCCAACGGCAGCTGTTTAGCGTTAAGTGATCTTAGCCATTTATCATTTGATAACGTTGGAATTAGTAACGGTCAATCAGCACAAGATCGGGTTAAAGTGACCTCTAATGGTTTGGTTAATAATGAAAGTGGCGTGAAAATGATGGGTATATCAGTTCAATATGATTTGGTCTGGGCTCGTGATACTGCAATTACTGAAGTGGCACTCGCCAATGGTACTACGAGTGCTACAAATAAATGGTCAGTCGATTATCTCGAAGTGTCCTATTTAGTTGCAGAGCCAGTGGTTGTTGAAGGTAATTTTGATTGTGCTGGCGTTTTAGGTACGTCTGACATGGTGATATTTAGAACGGCTTTGGGTAGCGAATTGGGTGACGATGCTTATGTTGTTGACGCCGATTTAGATAACGACGGTGTTGTTACTCGCTATGACTATACCCAGTGGTTTATGTTGTATAGAAACCAACAAGCGGCTAAATCTCATAACTTTTAATAAGAAAATACCCCTGAAACAACATTTGTGACAGGGGCCACAATAGAGATAGGAATTATGAAAATATTTAATAAACGTATGACTTCATTAATCGCAGGATTTGCACTTTTAATGCACTCTACATTTGTTTGCGCAACACAGATAACGGACTATGAACTTGAATTTAGTGTAGTAGATGCTGTAATGGTTGGCGAGTCATTTGATGTTGATGTCTTTTTGGATATAGCACCAGGTACCGAATTGACTACTTTTGGTTTCGACTTTGACAATGCTCTTACTCAGCTGAGCTTTGATGGCTTTTCAATGCCGGCTTGGATAACGCCTGATGTTTTAAATGATGTTGGTGGTCTAGCTGAACTATTTGGCCCTAGTGGCAGTAGTATCCAGATAGCGACATTACAATTTACTGCACTATCGGTAGGATCAGCAACTGTATCAGCTTATGGAGAACTCTTTGACAACGGTGGTGGCGCATATTTTTATGATTATATTTCAGGTGAATTGATAGACGGCAGTATCGATGGCTCATTTGACGTGAATGTCGTGCCAGAGCCATCAACACTGGTGCTAATGCTACTCTCTTTTTGGTCTTGGCAAAGTGTTTTACTAGAAGATATTGATGTTGATGCCTTGACTGGGCACACCGATCTTTATCGTACCTTCAGTGACTTAGCGGGCGCTAAAATACCACGCAGTAAATTACCACCGGGTGGTCGCTCTTTAGTGCCCTTGTTAGCGAGTGCCAAGACTCCATGGCCTGATCGTAAACTATTTGTTCATAAAGGCAGGTGGGACGATGGTCGAAAAAATAAAATGACCCATGAAGAAAATAAATTTAACAATGTGGCGGTGCGTACTGAGCAATGGCGATTGGTGTACACCTTGGCAAAAGGTAAAGTTCAACATTTCTTATCTGATATTAATAAGGACCCAGGTGAAACTATTAATGTTGCTGCTAAATACCCTAAAGTTATTAAAAATTTGACTGCGGCTTACAATCATTGGTGGGACTCAACCGAACAATTCCTAGTAAATGAAAAATTACCGACGGTTTCTGCTAAGCAACAACCTTTAACAATTAATTATAATAAACAACTAAAAGAAAAAGGCATTCCTAACTGGAGTCCTATTTTGTAATTCTTGAACACCTATTTTTACTGCTTTTTCTCTTATCTTTATTATTTTAAGGTTTTACTATTTAAAAAAACTTTAACTACCTTTATGTTTAACTCTTTGTTTTTACTTTAATAACTGTTGTGTATTTTATTTTTTTAGTAGGTAAAGTTAAGTGAAAATATGATTAAATCACCATTTGCTGGCTTATTATATTTAAAAATACATCTTAATTTGTTAAAGTTAATGAGTTGAAGAACAATAAAAGTTAGCTAATTAAAGGAAAGTAGTAATGAAGTTGACTAGAAAAAGCATCATATCAATATTTACTGCGGCAATATTGCCATTAAGTACGACTACAGTACTTGCTTTTGCAGGTACTGAGCATACAGCGCCTAGCTTATTGCAAGTAGATGAATCCCCAGCAAGTAAGCCAAATATAATTTTTATTTTTGCTGATGATTTTGGCTGGGGAGATATTAGTAAACATGTTCATCCCGATATTCGAACGCCTAATATTGATAGGCTAGCTGATGAAGGCAAAGAGTTTTATCAATTTTCCGTTTCTAATCCCGTTTGTTCACCAAGTCGTGCGGCGGTATTGACTGGCCTATACCCCGCAAGAACCAGTATCAACCGTCATTTATCAGGTTTTGGTCATCATCAAAACTTTGCCATGGCTGATTGGTTAGATCCTAACGAAGTTAATATGCCGAAAGTGATGAAAACGGCAGGATATAAAACAGCGCATTTTGGTAAATGGCACTTAGGTAATAATGGTGGGGCACCTGAAGCGAAAGAGTATGGTTACGATGAAGCAAAAGTATTTAATGGCAAGGGACCACAAACGACTTTTGAGAATTTATATGATGACACAATTGATTTTATGACACGTCATAAAGAAGTACCTTTTTTCATTAACTTGTGGATACATGAAACCCATTTACCTCATGACCCCAGTGAAGAGTCTTTAGCAAAATATAAACACCTAAGTGAGCAAGATAGAATTTATGCTGCGGTTGTTGATGGCGCAGATCAGCGCATTGGTAAAGTATTAAAAGCATTAGATGACTTAAAGCTAACCGAAAATACCTTAGTGGTTTTTTCGAGTGATAATGGCCCTGAGCATACTGGTACTAAAAAGCAACTTAACGATGGGGATGGTAAAAAAGATTACATGCAAGGTGATGTGGCTTATGGAAAATACTACAGCACAGGTTCTTCAGGCGGTTTACGCGGTGGTAAACGTGATACTTATGAAGGCGGTTTACGTGTGCCATTTTTGGTTAGATGGCCTAATGCAGTACCTGCCGGACGTGTAGATACTCAGTCTATTGTTACAGCGGTTGATTTATTACCTACCTTTGCTGATGTTGGTGGTGCAGAATTACCCAAAGGATATGAATCTGATGGTCAGAGTGTTTTAGCATTATTTAAAGGCGGCACTATCAAGCGTAAAAAACCGATGTTTTGGGAATGGCGTTATGGAAAAAAAAGTGGACAAAAGCCCATGCTAGCCGTGCGTGAAGGTCCATGGAAATTATTTGTTCATCAAGATACTAATAGCGTTGAATTATACCATGTGATGAGAGATCGCAATGAAAGTATGGATGTTTCTGCCCAGCATCCTGAAATAGTTAACACTATGAAAGCACTAGCGTTAGCGTGGAAAGTAACATTGCCTGAGCAACCGAGAGCGAGTGCTATATCGCCTAATCGAGCTAAAAAAGCTAAAAAAATAAAAGTAAAAACAAAAAATAAATTGGCGATAATCACCACAACGATTTAAACAAAAGGAGCAGGGTCGTGAAATTTCACTTCCTGGCTTTTGCTACAAATTAATCAGTAAAGTATAGGAATAACCATGAAATTTTCTCAAAATAAAGTCACTACCGCGTTAACTAGTTTATTACTGGCTTCAGCCGTCATTTCTGCACCTATGTATGCCACAGAAACTATAGAAAAAAAAGCAGCCCAAAGCACAGATAAGAAAGAGTTGTCGATGGATGAATTATGGGGAGAGAGCGGTTTAGATAAAGCTAAACAGGCCAATGCCGATCGTGGTGCTTGGTTTTCTCAAGATAAATATTCGATGTTTATTCATTGGGGGTTATTCTCTATTCCTGCTGGTGAATGGCAAGGAAAAACGTATTACGGCATTTCTGAATGGTTGATGTCTAACCGAGTAGCGGATATTACGGTTGACGATTATAAACAGCTAGCAAAACAGTTTAACCCAACAGGCTTTGACGCTAAAGCTTGGGTACAACTTGCCGTTGATGCTGGGATGAAAAACATTGTTATTACCGCAAAACATCATGAAGGTTTTGCTATGTATAACTCAAAAAATAGTGACTATGATATTGCTGATGCCACACCATACAATCGTGACCCGTTAAAAGAATTAGCCGATGCCTGTGAAGAAGCCGGTATTGGTTTAGGGTTTTATTACTCGCAAATGCAAGACTGGTATGAACAAGGCGGCGCGGGTATTCGTTGGACTGATGAAAATCAACAAGGCGATTTCACTACCTATTTTAATGACAAGGTTGTTCCGCAAGTTACTGAGTTACTAACAGAATACGGCAATATTAAAACGGTATGGTTCGACACACCTGGTGGCATGACTAAAGCGCAATCCATGCAATTGGTTAACTTGGTCAGAGACTTACAACCGAAAGCGATGATCAATAGCCGTATTGGTAATGGTGTGGGTGACTTTTCAACGCTTGGCGACCATAGTCTTTCACAAGTTAACCACCCAGGACTGTGGGAAACTATTGATACCACTAACAACAGTTGGGGGGATGCTTGGTACGATAAGAACTGGAAATCAGGGACTGAAATTATTCACCGTTTAACTGCTACTGTGGCCCGTGGTGGTAACTATATGTTGAACGTTGGCCCTACTGGCAAAGGTGTTATTCCTGAGATGGCGGCTAGTGGTTTACGCAGTGCCGGTGACTGGTTGAAAACCTATGGTGAAACTATCTATGGTGCCAAAGGCTCTCCTTGGGGACGTGCGCAAGCATGGGGCGATATCACGTTAAAAGGTAATAAGCTTTATTTACATGTTTTTGACTGGCCTGAAAATGGTCAATTACAGCTATCAGGCTTATCTAATGAGATTGTTTCTGCTCGATTACTCAATAGTGAAGAGCCTGGCTTTTTTGACAGCTTACTAAATGACGATAAAGGCGCAGTGTCTGTTAATAAGCAAGCCAATGGCTGGACGAGTTTTGACCTACCTAGCCATAGACCTGACACTTTAGTGCCTGTCGTTGTGGTTGAGCTAAAAGGTATGCCGGAAGTTGATGATACACTGGGTATCGATCCATATATTAGAACAACCCTTAACTCTGCATTTGCAAGCTGTAATGGTTGTAAAAATACCGAAATTCGTTGGATGCAAAAATTTGGCGATTGGAATTACGCCAATAATTTATTGAACTGGCAAGATGGCGGCAAAGGCGTTTGGCAAGTTGAGGTAGCAACTGCTGGTCAGTACTTCTTAGAAGTTGAGTATTCTGCCGACGAACTTGTTGATTTTAGCGAATGGATAGTCTCGTTTGATGATGATGAGCTCATGGTACAAGCACTGGATACTGGAGAACGAAGAAACTCAGCTCGTCAATCTAAAGGCAGAACCTTGTATCGCTACCGCACTAATGAAATTGGCGTTGTCAATCTTAAAGCAGGTAAACAAGCGATTAAAGTATCTCCTAAAGGTAGTGTTGTTGGCGGTGGCATAAATCTAAAAGCCATACACTTAACGCCTTTTGCTCAATAGCCTAGTTAATTAACGGAAATATACTTATGTATAACAATCTAGAACGCCGCCAATTTTTAAAATTGGCGGCGGCTGGGTTAGCCACCTCAGCCTTATGTGTGCCTTTAATTAGCTTTGCTAACGGGCTTATTGGTCAAGGGACAGTGACATCAATACAGGCTGATTTTTATGTGTCAGTTGATGGCAATGATAATTGGTCGGGTACGTCAGCCGATAATAATCTACCGAGTAAAACAGGCCCATTTTCGACACTCGCCCGTGCACGTGATGCGGTGCGTGAATTGAAAAAAAAGCAGCCGAAAAAAGATATCATCGTGCTTATACGTGGCGGTGTATATCAACTGGATGAAACCGTTGTTTTCGGTGTTGAAGATTCAGCAGCAGACAAGTTCACTGTTACTTATGCTGCATACCCAGATGAAACGCCTATTTTTAGTTCAGCAAAAAAAATAGGCGGTTGGATAAAAGCGCCTAATGACATTCCAGGTTTACCTGCAAAGGCAAAAGGTAAAGTATGGCAGGCGGATATCAATGAAAACTTTACCACCTTATATGATGAAGTAGGTAGGTTACCTCGAGCGCGATCAAAAGGCTTTGTTCAAAAAGGAAAAGGTAAGAAAAACCGAATTAATTTTCCTGATGGGTTATTTATCGATTGGGTAAACCCTGATAGCGCAGAACTTATTGTTCGGCCGCATCATGCTTGGATAGTCAATGTGCTGCCCTTTAAGTCGGTTAACAAAAGTGATCGTACCGCAATATTAACGCGTAATGCTACTTATGCTATTAACCCGTTGCATTTTTTACCTACTACGGAGAGCGCCTGGGTTGAAAATGTCATTGAAGCGCTTAATGAACCAGGTGCATGGATTACCGATCTTGATGTCGGTAAAGTGTATTTATGGCCTCGTAACAACGAACAAGTCGATGCACTTAACAACAATATTACCACGCCGCAATTACTTGAATTAATTCGCCTTGAAGGTGACATAGATGAAGGTGGCCTTAAAGATATCCCCGTTAAAAATTTACGCTTTAATGGTTTAACCTTTAAGCATGCTAAACGCTTTACGGTAGCTGAAGACGATAGGGGGTTGCAGCATGACTGGGACTTTTACGATAGAGCAAATACATTAGTACGTTTTAGAGGTGCTGAGCATTGTACTATTGAGTATTGTCATTTTACCGATAGTGGTGGCGGCGCGGTTCGGGTTGATTTACATGGTCAATACAACAATATCAATCACAACCACATTGAAAACTTAGGTGGCGCAGGTGTTTTACTCGCTGGCTATGGACCAGGTATTAAAAATGTAAGTCATCATAATGTGGTTTATAACAACCATATTCATCATATTGGTCAAGTTTACAATCATTCACACGGGATACTCGTATGGCAAAGTGGTGAAAACCGCGTCGCTAATAACCTTATTCACAATATTGATTATATTGCGCTGACGATTTCGGGTTGTATGACACATTTTTTTGATCGAAAAGGTGGTCGAGAATTGATCGGTACTATTCGTAGAAATGAAGTACCAAAAGCTAAACATAATAAATATACCTTAGATGAAGTACGTCCTTACCTTCATAGTATTAATAACGTATTAGAAAATAACGAAATTCATCATGTTATGGAAAAGTTAGCTGACGGTAATGCTATTTATATTCGTGGTGCTGGCGCAGGTAATGCCATTTCACGTAACTATATCCATCATCTAGTTGGTGATACCACAATGCAAGCAGCTATTCGTACTGATGGCGGACAAATGGATACCTTAATCAATGAAAATGTTATCTATAAGTGTCGTGGCCAAGGCATTAAGTTAAAGCTAAATAACCGTGCTGAAAATAATATTATCGTTGATATCCTTAAATCTACTCATAACGGCAAGCCAATGCCTATTCGTTTTTTCTCACTGAGAGAGGGGCCTATGACAGGCGCTAGTTTAAAACATAATATTATGTACTCCACAGAGGAGTGCGAGTTTTACAATGAACAGCAGATGAATGGGGCAAAAACCCAAGATAGAAGAGGGCGAGCTCCTGCCAATTCAAAAGATGCTGATACCGATTTTAATATTTACTTTTGCGCAGCCAATAAAGACTTAGGTAAACAAATGTTAAGTAAGCAGCAAGCTGATGGCGTTGATTTAAAAAGCTTAGCGACAGATCCTCTTTTTGTTGATGTTACGAATGGGGATTTACGTTTGCATCCTAATTCACCGGCATTAAAACTTGGTTTTGTACCTATTGATATGAACAATATTGGCTTAGTGACTTAACTTGTGTCGTTTACATTAATTTAACTATGTGATGACCCATTAAGTCTGGCCATCGTTTTTTGTGCAAGCGCTGTTTTATTATTCGCTAGAGTGATAACTGACTTATAACAAGGTGGTTGTTTTGCTCAGTAAGAATAATGTAAAACATTGCAAGTTCGGTTGTGATATTGGCTAATATAAAATAGTATTTTTTATATAGCTACAACAAATACTTATAGTACATTAGAAGGTTAGATTTAATAACTTATATGAAATTTATAAAATTTTCTGTTCTGCTACTTTTGACATCGTGTGTGCAACGAAATGATGTTGTTGTTGAAAGTATTGCGTCTTCAGCCTCATTCATTGCGCAAGGTGATGCGCAAGTGAATATAAGGTGGTGGCATAGCTTTGACAATGAATATTTATCATCTTTGGTTAAACAAGGGCTGCAAGATAATCTCTCTTTAAAAGCTAAAGATCTCAGATTAAAAAGCTCTGCTATTGAAGCAAAAATAGCGACAGTTGACCTTTACCCCACCTTAAATTTAACCTCTAGTGCCTCATCTAGCTTTGATGATGTTGGTGAGTTCAATAGTGCTTTTTTTGGCCTTAGTTCCAGTTGGGAATTAGATTTATGGGGGCGCATTGACGCGAATATAGACAAATCTTATTGGAATCACCAAGAACAGTTAGCACTATACCGTGGTAGCGCCAATTTAGTCGCCGGGGGGATTACCAACGCTTGGCTGGGTTTAATTTCTGAGCAAAAAAAACAGTTGGTGTTAGCTGAGCAGTTTCAACGGACAAAAGATTCTTTATCGGTCATTGTACGACGTTTTGAAATGGGAAAAAATTCAATCACTGCTATTTGGCAACAACAAAAGTTACTCAAGTCGATTGAGGTACAACAGTCTAAAAATCATACGGATTTATTTCTCTATCAACAAACATTAGCCTTGTGGTTGGCTGTGCCGACGAATGAAATAAAGATAAATATTAAGCAGACATTGCCATTACTCCCGGCATTACCAGAAATTGGAGTGCCGGCAGAGGTATTAAAGTACCGCCCAGACATAGAGCAAGCGTTTGCTAAAATTAAAGCCGCGAATGAAACTTTAGCGATTGCTATATCAAATCAATATCCACGTATTACCTTACGAGCAAACTATTCAACATCAAAAAATTCAGTGACGGATTTATTTGATGATTGGTCAGGAAATTTAATCGCAGCCCTTGCCGTACCGTTATTCGATAGCGGCGAAAGAAAGTCTATTGTTGAGCAGCGTAAACTACAGTTACAAGCTCTGATTATGGACTATCAACAAGTTTGGTTAAAGGCTATCGCTACGGTTAATCAAGTGCTTATCAATGAAGCACAATTGTTGAAGATAACTAAAAACTTAGAAGAACAGTTAGCGTTAGCCGAACGTACAGAAAAATTAACCACCATAAAATACTTAACGGGAAAAACAAGTTATTTAGACTTACTTAAAGCGCAAGAAAGTATTTTGTCGTTAGAAAGGCAAAAAATTGATGCGAATAAAAGAGTCATTATTAATCGTGTTCTATTATACCGAGAACTTAGTCATGGTGATTTTTCAGATAACAATAAATCAATGCCAACCGACCACGATAACCAAGGAAAAAAATCCTAATGAATAGTTTATTATCTTCAAAGAAGTTATTACCGCTGATTATTGTCATTTTAGGTGGCATAGCGGGATATTGGATTTTTGAGTCAGGCGCACAAAAGCCTAAATATAACCAGAAACAAAAACAGAAACGTGTTCGCACGGTGCAAACCATTGCATTAGATAAAGGTTCAGTCGTGCCTTATTGGACCGCATCAGGCTTTGTTATTTCAGCAGAATCTGTCAATGTCAGTGCTCGGGTGGGTGGAAATATTGAGTCAATAAATCCTTTAGCGACACCGGGAGCTTTGTTGAAAAAAGGCCAGTGGTTAGTCACGCTTGAAACCATAGAATATGAATTAGCACTTAAATCGATGCAATCACACCTTAACCAAGCAAAAGCTAATTTTGAACTCGAATTAGCAGACCAAGTACTCGCACAGGAAGAGTTAAAGTTACTTGGCAATAATGATTTAGGTATCGAACAGTCGCTGGTATTAAGAGAGCCACAATTAACCGTCGCTAAGGCAAAGGTTGCTGTAGCACAGAATAACCTTGAAAGAGCTCAATTAAATTTAACTCGAACTAAAGTTGTCATGCCTTTTGATGGCAAACTACTCAGTAAAAATGTTGGTCAAGGCAGTAAAGTTTCGACCAATACCACCTTGTTTGCGGTAGTTAATAGCGATACTTATTGGCTGGAGGTCAAAATACCACATGAATTTTTCAATATACTTGATCAGCATAAACAGGCCAATATTAGTCAACTTCGCGTCTGGGGCAAAGGAGTAGAACGCAAGGCGAACTTTATTTCAGTGTTACCTGAGTTAGATACTAAAGACCGGCAAATAAAGGTACTTTTGGCGATTGATAAGCCGCTAGCAGAAAATACCAACCAACCATCAGTGTTTATTAATGACTTCCTTAATGTGCAATTAATGGGTAAGCCGATAAATAATGCTTGGACAATTAACTACACTTGGCTACAACCCGACAATACTATTTGGGTGGTCGATAGCAATAGCACCTTACAAAAAAGACCCGTTAAAATTTTATTTAAAGGACGCGATCTTATTTATGTGGAAACTGATATTAAACAAGGCGATAGAGCGCTGTCAGAAAAACCGGGTATTGCTAGTGTTGGTTTACCGGTAAGAACAAGACAAAATCTCGAACGTACTTTAGCTGAAGACAAAGCCAAAGGTCTGCTCAACAAGCCATCAGAAAACCTGCTCAGTGATCGCAATAATGGCGAGAGAAGACAAAAAGGACGAAAAAATGAAACATAATCCTATCTCTTGGATGATCGAACATCGGATTGCTCCTCATTTATTAATGCTTGCTTTGCTATTTGGTGGCTTGGTGATGTCGTTTGTTATTCGTAAAGAATATATGCCAGAAACGACCAGAGACACCATTTCTGTACGCGTTTCATATCCTGGTGCTGCACCCAGTGAAATGGAGCTTGGTATTGCGGTACCGATTGAGGCCGCGTTGTATAGCTTAGACAGTATCAGTAGAGTTGACACTAGAATTGGCACGGGGTGGATGAGAGTTTCAGCAGAGATGGAGGCGGGTGCCAATACTCAAAAAATTTATCAAGACGCTCTACAAGCGGTTAATAGAGTATCTTCTTTTCCATCAGGGATGGAACGGCCGGTGGTGAAGTTAGATGCCCGCATTGCCGATGTAATGGAACTTATTGTTCATGCTGATTTAGACCGTTTTGCCTTAAAACGGCTGACTGAGCAAGTACGCGATCGCATTTTACACTCTCCGTATATATCTCAAGTCAAGCTTCGGGGTGTTCCGCAAGAAGAAATACATATTGAAGTTGCTCAAGCCGATTTACAAGCTTACAACCTGACCCTCAATAATATTGCGTCAATGCTTAAAAAAAATGTAGTCGAGCAATCAGCGGGGAAAATCAAAGCCGACAATGGCGATATTATTGTCTCGGTTGATCAACGAGAGTTTTGGGCGGAAGACTTAGCTAAGGTACCCATCATCTCAGATCAATCAGGAGATCAATTAAGGCTGGGCGAAATTGCAACGGTTAGTGAAGGTTTTGCTGATACGCGTGATTTAGTGACCTACGATGGCCAACTTTCGGCACAATTAAATATCTATCGCATGGGCGAGCAAACGCCGTCTCAAATTGCCGATGCCATTCAACAGATGTGGCCTGAACTTTTGGAACTGTTACCCCCCAGTGCGGGTATCTCGATTGTTGATGATGACGCCAAAAACTATCAAAAACGTCTAAGCTTATTACTCAAAAATGCCTTTATCGGTTTATTGTTGGTTCTGATAGTGATGAGTTTGTTTTTACAGTTTAAACTGGCATTTTGGGTGGTAACTGGTATTCCAAGCGCATTTTTGGGGGCGATGTTATTTTTACCCATATTTGATGTTTCCATCAATATGGTCTCAATGTTCGGCTTTATCGTGGCGCTAGGTATTGTTGTTGACGACGCGATTATTGCCGGCGAAAACATATTCTCTCATATGGAAGACGGTATGTCGTATCAAGAAGCGGCAATCAAAGGGGCTAATGAAGTGGCTAAGCCGATTACTTATGCCATTCTAACCAATATTGTTGCTTTTTTACCGTTATTGCTACTGCCGGGTAGTATGAAGTTGTTATTTGGTGCTATTCCCATTGTCGTTGTACTCTGCTTTGCGGTTTCTTGGGTTGAAGCGTTATTTATTTTACCTTCCCATCTCGCTCATATTGATGACAAAAATCCCAGTAAAATAGAGCTTTGGTTTAATCAAGCACAGAAAATTTGCCAACGCGGTTTAAATAATTTTATTAAAAATATTTATTTTCCTTTTTTAAGTAAATGTTTGCAACGGGCAACCTTAACACTATCGATAGCGTGTTTTATTTTCTTTATTGTTATCGCCTATGCATTTAGTGGAAAAATGGGCTTTAGTTTATACCCAAAATTAGACGGTAGGTGGGTAAAAGCAAGTTACGAAATATCTGAGATTACTACTGAGCAACAAGCCATTATATTAAAAGAACAGTTAGAAACTAGTGCTAATTCAATGGTTAAAGATAACTCAATAGAAAATAGCGTGGTCAGCATTCGCACTATTATTCGTGACAATAGCGTTGAAGTGGCCTTGTTGTTAGTAGAAAGTGAAGAGCGTGAGCATTCAACAGAACAAATAAAAGAACTCTGGCGAACACATGCACAAGACCTGCCTAATTTAGGCAAGTTAAGGTTCAGTGGTGCAAGACGGGGTTCAAGCTCGAATGTTAGGGCCTCTTTGACTATCGAACTTCGCCATAGCGACAGCACTATACTCGCCTTAGCCGCCCAAGATGCTATTGAATTTTTGGGTAACAGTGAAAGTGTTGTCGCCACGGTTAACTCAATGGAAGAAGGAAAACCTCAGTGGAAACTTGCCCTTAATGAAAATGGCCGGGCACTGGGATTAGATGCGGTTGATTTATCCTCACAGTTAAGAGCCTCTTTATATGGAGCACGTGCCCAGCGACAACATAGACTGCGTAATCAAGTGACAACCTTGGTCAGGCTACCTGAACATGAACGTGGAGATGTCAATAAAATTGAGTCAATGTTAATTCGAACCAAAGCTGGCGGTTACGCGCCATTAGGTAGTGTAGCAACCATCAATAAAATACTTGCCCCTGGTTTTATCCTGAGGCGAAAAGGTCAGCGTATTGAAAAAATTGGCGCTGAAATTTTACCGATAGAAAGTATTCCGGCGGTTACGAATATGGTTAAAAACTATTTAGCGCCCGATTTAGAAGGTCGATATCCTGGATTAATCGTTGGCTTTGGAGGTAATCAAGAAGAGATAGCACAGAGCGTTTCAAGCTTACAATTGGGCACTGGGTTCGCATTAGCAGGTATCTATATTTTACTGGCTATTGCCTTTAGAAGTTATTTACAGCCGCTCATTATTATGGCGATTATTCCGTTTGGTGCCGTTGGCGCTATTCTTGGTCATATGGTGTTAGGGTTTGGCTTAAGTGTGGTTAGTTTAATGGGTATGCTTGCCCTTGCTGGCGTGGTGGTCAATGACAGCTTGATCCTGGTGGAATATGCTAATAAGAAGCTTGAGCAAGGCGCCTCTGCGCTAGAGGCTGTTAATGAAGCTTGCCGACGAAG
>Ga0209396_1000751_pt1 | contig 37379 bp, 34 predicted proteins | sample GOMGulsemesocosm_6_FD_184638 | JGI IMG/M metagenome (GOLD analysis project Ga0209396, IMG submission 184638) | Methane-oxidizing microbial communities from mesocosms in the Gulf of Mexico - GOM8C Gulf of Mexico (SPAdes) (version 2) | ecosystem: Environmental > Aquatic > Marine > Cold seeps...
ATGTACTAGTCGAGGTATGAGTGGTGGGCTTTGAACCCGCTTAAACTTGCTTTAATTGAATGTAGTGATAATGGCTGAAAAACGAAATATATATATTGTAGGCCCAATGGGTGCTGGAAAAAGCACAATTGGAAGACAAATCGCACAACAACTACACCTAGAGTTTGTTGATTCTGATGCTGAAATTGAACGTCGAACAGGGGCTGAAATAGCCTGGGTTTTTGATGTTGAAGGTGAAGATGGATTCCGCAAGCGTGAAGCTGATGTTATTGGTGACCTAACCGAGCAGCAAGGTATTGTCCTCGCAACCGGTGGTGGTTCAATCCTTTCTAAGGATGTCCGTAATAAATTATCAGCACGTGGCTTTGTAGTGTACCTAGAAACGGCTATTGATAAACAAGTAGCTCGTACACAACGTGACAAGCGTCGTCCGTTATTGCGTTCTGATAACCCACGTCAGGTACTTGAAGATCTAGCGCAGCTTAGAAATCCGCTGTATGAAGAAATTGCTGATTTAACGGTTCACACCGATGATCAAAGTGCCAAATTGGTTGCAAAAGAAATTATTGATAAATTAGGTTTCTAATCAATGAAACTGCTCAATGTTAAATTAGATGAACGTAGTTATCCTATTTATATAGGACAGAACCTACTCAGTGATCCAACGTTATTATGTAAACATATATCTGGTAAGCAGGTAATGTTGGTTTCTAACGACATTGTATCTCCTCTTTATCTTGAGCAGGTTTTAACTACCCTTTCACTGGGTGGAAAGAAAGTTGATCAGGTGATACTTCCAGATGGCGAAGTTCACAAGAATCTAGCGACATTAAATTTGATTTTTGATGGACTGCTTGCTGGCAAGCACGGCCGAGATACCTGTATTGTTGCATTAGGTGGCGGTGTTGTCGGTGACATGGCAGGCTTTGCTGCGTCGTGTTATCAGCGTGGCGTCGAATTTATTCAAATCCCTACTACCTTGTTATCCCAAGTTGATTCCAGTGTCGGTGGTAAAACAGCCGTTAATCATGCTTTAGGTAAAAACATGATAGGCGCATTTTACCAACCAAATGCTGTTTTTATTGATATTGATTGTCTAAAAACGCTACCTGCAAGAGAGTTTGCCGCAGGCATGGCAGAGGTCATTAAATACGGTATTATGTGGGACAACACGTTCTATCAATGGCTTAAAACAAATCGTAGTGAAATTAACGCGCTAGACTCTAAGGTCTTGATTGCTATGATTGAGACATGTTGCGCGATAAAAGCCGATGTTGTCGCTCAAGATGAACATGAGCACAGCGTAAGGGCTTTACTAAATTTAGGTCATACGTTTGGACATGCTATCGAATCTGAGCAAGGTTATGGTGTCTGGCTTCATGGTGAGGCTGTGGCTGCTGGTACGGTAATAGCTGCTAAAGTCGCTCAATTACTTGGGCATATCGATGATGCTGAGTTTGAAGATATTAAGTCGATATTCACACTCTTTGATTTACCTGTGTGTAAACCTCAATCTATGAAGTTTGACGCATTTATGGAGCACATGGCCGTTGATAAAAAAGTGCTTGCAGGTAAATTACGTTTTGTTTTACCCATGAGTATTGGCCGCGCCGAAGTGATTTCAGGTATTGAAAATAACATGCTCAAGCATGCTATTGAAGACCACTAATGCTGGGGCGATAATTTAATGGTTGATCCGACTGTTAATACTCACTCCAGTATGGAAGTGATACTTGAGGCTCAGACGCAGCTTGTATCTCGTATTGGTTTAGCGACAAAAAGTAGTAATAAACTGTCTTTTTTACACGGGAAAATTGGTGTTGGGAAGAGTCATGTCGCTCATTTAATTCAACATGGTCTAGATAATACTCAAGTTGTAAAAATTCAACTCAAACAAGCCATAGAACCTGAACAACTCAAACAACAAATTATTTGTGAACTTGCAACTGATGAGTTATCTGATCTCAATCAGCCAATTGCGACAGCAGTGCATAACGGTATTGTTCATAATAACCAATCCATATTACTTATTATTGATAATGCTGAGCATATACCTCAACAAATATTAAGTGCGTTATGGCAATCGATTCATGAGTTTACCCGTATGAATCAGAGTCATTGTACATTTAATATTTTACTTATCGGGGACACGCGTTGGGCTATTCCCATGCATCATGGTTTGAAGAATAAAACGGATAGTTTGGTCGCTGAGTTTGAAGTGTTATCTTTAACTAAATCCCAAGCCACAGATTTCATGATGAGTATTCATACGGATTGGTCGGATCTAAAAATTCAACAATTTATTAATAAAGTCGCCCCTGAATACTTAATTCCAAAGCAGCTTATATATGCTCAATTGCCACAAGCTAACGGTGCAAAGCGTAAAGTTATTTTGTTTGTGGGGGCTATTTTTACGTTTTTATGTATTCTAACTGCCATTGTTGGATATTTGATGGCCAACGAAAAAGAGCGTTCAAACAAGGCTGAGGTTGAAATACCCCAAGTGGTATCACCCCTTTTACCTGTTGAGTTAGTTAAGCTTGATGATAATAAGACACTTAAGCCTCAAGAAAAAGATAAAGATATCGAGTCAACGGATAGTATAGAAACGCCGACGGTTGTAGTTAATGAAGTAGTATCAGAAAAACTTGATGATGACGTGACACCACTGAGCAGCGAAGATAACACCTCGCAATCAAAAGAAGCAATCGTTGCGCAAACGGTTGAAGCTGTCACTGTGAAACCTATTAACATTTCAACTGATGATACTGCCACTAGAGCTGGTGTTGTCGATAATGAAGTTAGCTCGTTTAAGTTTGACGAAGCATATTTATTAGCTTTATCTCAAGAAGGTTATTCTTTAATGCTGGGCGGCTTTAGTAATGAAGCTACGTTATTAGCAGTCAAAGAGCGCTTTACGCAGTCACAGCAACTAAAAATGTATAAGACTAATCGTTATGGTGCGAGTTGGTTTGTGCTGTTATATGGTTCGTTTGATACACTATCGCACGCTAATCAGTTTGTTCAAGACAATGCATCTGTTTTTGAGGCGTTTTCACCATGGGGCAAATCCCATAGAGCAATTCAACAAGAAATTAACGCTAGCCAATTACTTGAAAATAATAAAAAAGAAGACAATGACTAAGAATCGTGCATTTTTAAAATGGGCAGGTGGTAAATACAGCCTAATCGAAGAGATTAACAAATCTCTTCCCCAAGAAGGCCGATTGGTTGAACCATTTGTTGGTGCAGGTTCTGTTTTTTTGAATTCAGACTTCGATGAGTATTTACTTAACGATGTTAATGCGGATCTTATTAATTTATATAAATTACTTCAAACTAATCCGAGCGAATATATCAAAGAAAGCCATAAGTTTTTTGACGCGAAATATAACGATCCTGAACGTTATTACGAGATTAGAAAACAATTTAATGCTACCCAAGATACAGTTGAACGCTCTGTGCTTTTTTTGTATATGAATCGTCACGGTTATAATGGATTGTGCCGCTACAATCTTAAAGGGGGCTATAATGTTCCCTTTGGTCGATACAAGAAACCCTATTTCCCCGAAAAAGAATTATGGAATTTCGCCGAAAAGTCACAAAAAGCTACCTTTACTAACCACTGTTTTAGACAAACATTTGAGTCGACAAAGCAGGGAGATGTAATTTATTGTGATCCACCGTATGCACCTCTTTCCCCCACGGCTAGCTTTACGAGTTATTCAGGGCAGGGTTTTAAATTAAAAGATCAAGAAGAATTGGCTATGCTGGCTGAGAAAGCGAGTGCTGCTGACATTCCTGTATTGATTAGTAATCACGATCTAGAATTGACACGCCGTTTGTATCAGGGCGCTACATTAACGGAAATACAGGTAAAAAGAACCATCAGTCAAAAAGCAGGAAAGCGATTAAAGGTCAGTGAATTACTAGCAAGGTATTGATTGATTTAGAAAGAAGAAATGAGTTCTAATAAGTCGATAAAGTGAAATTGAGCAGATGAACTACCTGTAACCCAATCTCCCCAATTTAGATTTTTAACAAGGGCGTCACACGTAGGTTGTTTGTGACAAGATTGTAAGAAATTACCTTGTTCTAGGTATGAAGTAGACGCAACACCAGTTAACATTAATAACGGCACTAAAGATAATAGTCGTTTTTTATAGCGTATCATGTCTTTCGTCCCTGTCATGTTAATTAGGCGAATATTATAAACAGACAATAATCATTTGACTAGTTATTTTTGCTTGAAAATTGTGCATAATCTTAATAAAAAAACAACAATAAAGGATAAACAATGAAAGCTTCAGTAAGTTGGGTAGAAAACGAAACGTTTTTAGGCGAATCAGAATCGGGCCATCAAGTTATCATGGACGGCAATAGTAGTGACTCTAAAGCACCAAGCCCTATGGAAATGGTTTTAATGTCAGTTGGTGCTTGTAGTTCAGTTGATGTCGTTAGTATTTTGAAAAAATCAAAGCAAGCTGTTACAGGCGTCAAGGTTGATCTCACGTCAGTTAGACGCGATGAAGCCCCACGTTATTTTACCAGTATTAATCTACACTTTGTCGCTACGGGTAAAGATATTAAAGAAAAACACTTAGCTCGCGCCGTTTCTTTGTCTGCTGAAAAGTATTGCTCAGTAGCATTAATGTTAGAAAAGGGTGTAGAAATCACCCATTCACATGAAGTTGTGGAAGGTTAAATCTCATTTCTTAGGAGTAGTGCTCTGCTGCTCCTATTCTTAAATTCCTACGCACATTCAGCGCTTAGTTTTTGCTGGTTCTAGACTTTTTCTATGACTATCATTACATCCCCAGCGTGATTCCTTTAATCTATTTATATTCCTTACTCATCTAATAACGACTAAACAATGTTATGTTGCTATAAGTTTTAATCATAAATGAATTATTAAGCTTAATTTGGAGGGAATATGCAGCAGATCATTAACTTTTGGTTTAACGAAATAGAGCAATCACAGTGGTGGGTCAAAGACACCAAATTAGATGGCGTTATAAAACAGCGCTTTTTATCTGTTCATCAACAAGCAAGTTCAGGTGAGTTAGTAGGATGGCGAACAAGTGCTAAAGGTCGGTTGGCGGAAATTATTGTTCTAGACCAATTTTCTAGAAACATGTTTAGAGACACCGCCAATTCGTTTGCTAGTGATTCCTTGGCGTTAATTTTAGCGCAAGAGGCTATCAATGTTGGTGCTGATATTGAGTTGTCGCCAATAGAACGTAGTTTTTTGTATATGCCATTTATGCACAGTGAATCGTTGTTAATTCACGATCGCGCTGTTGAATTATTCAGTCAGACTGGCATGGACAATAATCTAGATTTTGAGTTACGCCACAGAGACATTATTGAGCGTTTTGGCCGTTATCCGCATCGTAATGATATTTTAGGGCGAGAATCAACGCCCCAAGAAGTGAGTTTTTTACTTGAACCGGGATCGTCATTTTAATTATCTATAGCGTACTTTATTTGCTTCTTGATATTAAAGCTATTGATGTCAATGGCCGCCAATTGCTGTGCGATTGTCTGTCTGATTAGTGTATCTAATTCACTATCTTTTACATGCGATAATGCATGTTCATCGGTGAGGTAGCAGCTAATAATGAGTGACTGAGGGAACTTGTCGTAATTAACCTCGTGCGTTAGCCAAGCAAAAGAGTCTGTTACTTCTTTTATTTTTTCACAGGCAATCGTCAGTGATTTTATTAAGCTATTATCTATTTTTTTATGTGTTTTTTTCATTTGATAACGGTTCACGTTTAGCTTAAATTGTAAGCTCTAGTAACTAACATTTTGGAGCGTTAATATACCATGCAATCCCCTGAACAAACTGTCTTATTACTTAATGCTATTGTGATATTTATCGCCTATGCATTCATATATCCTCGGGTGGCAGGTAATAATTTTAATAAGATTACCGGCCATGATGTTGTCGCTTCTTCCATTGTGTTGATAACATCTGGCTCTCTTTATTGGAACAGCGCTATTGAGTTTAATTTACTGATCACGAACGTGAATTGGTTTTGGTTTACCTTGATAACATTTGGCGTTATCGAAATTCCCGTGCTAGTTTGGTATATAAAGCGATATCAGGTGAAATTACCACGTTAAAAGGAACTCCCATGGAATTAGTTTATAGTAATGATCAATTATTAATGGTTAATAATGTTAAAAACCTTTTACAAAACGCAAAAATCGATAGCCAGTTAAAAAATGAGTTTTTGGCCGGTGGTGCTGGCGATTTATCCCCGTTTGATACATGGCCAGAGTTGTGGGTTGATGAAAAGGATGCGGCATCAGCAAGGGTTGTTATTAACCAAATGAGTGATGACTCAAACATTGTTTGGCTATGTTCAACCTGTAATGAAGAAAACCCCGCGGCATTTGATATATGTTGGCAATGTGAAACGAATAAAGACGTTTAAAGGAAATACGTAATGCGTCAGTTTGTGTTGTTTATCATATTATCGTTAACGAGTGTTTCAAGCTTTGGGTCGACTGCCGATAAGCTGGTGGCAGCGGCAATGGAACGCACTAAACATCAAGTCCGTTATGACGGTGCTTATGTTAAATTAGATTATCCGATGGGTGATGTGGCTGTAAATACGGGGGTGTGCACGGATGTAATTATTCGTAGTTATCGTCAACTTAATATCGACTTCCAGCAGCTAGTACACGAAGATATGAACGCTAATTTTTCAGCTTATCCTTCTAAACGTATGTGGGGGTTAACACGGCCCGACAAGAATATTGATCACCGGCGCGTGCCAAACTTACAGCGTTTTTTCATCCGCCATGGCCAGTCGTTACAAGTGAGTAAAAAAGGAGATGATTATAAAGCGGGTGACCTTGTCACGTGGATGGTTAATGGCAACTTACCCCACATAGGTATTGTAGTGAAAGAGAAATCAAATGATGGAAAGAGGCCACTTATTGTTCACAATATTGGCCGAGGTCCCGAGTTAGAAGATATGCTATTTAATTATCCAATAACGGGGCATTACCGATACTAATTGATATTTTCAGGGTTAAATCCATAACGCCAATCATTAAGTCTGCCATCGGAACTCTCTATGTTATAAATAGACATTATATCTTCCATATAATTCAAGCCACGATCCATTTCTTCTGAATCCATTTGGGCTAATTTTTTAGCTGAAACTTCTAAAATGGACCAAAATTCAAGCTCAGTTAAAGGTTGTTGAGATGCTATTAGTAATTGTGATAATAAATCATCGATAATATTTTGGGCTTGAATTCTAATTGTTTCATTTGGAGTTCCGAAATATATTTTTGACATATCTTTCTTGAACTTTACTTCTTTTTTGAGTGACTGGATCTTGTTTATGATACTTGCGTTATGTGGCAGCATTTCTTCCTCTAATTTACAGCTTTGAAGATTAATTATGACTAGAAATACATACAATAATTTAATTTTACGTATGTTCATTACTGATGATAAAATCACTCTAATACCTTAATTACATCGGCATTTAGCAGAATTGTTTCACCTCTGACAACTTCAAGTAAACCTGGGGGCGACTTGCTGGTGCCCATCACAATCACAAAGCATTTATAGATATATTTTCCATTCTTAAAGACGTATTGATGATTGCCGCCACTGCCATCGAAAGTTAATGCGCCTTCATTAATTATCAAATCAGGCTTTTCATTCATTTGTTTTTCAATAGACCATGATGCGTATCGATAGCTAGCATTTTCTAATTTATCTATTCGAATTCGAAACTTCTCTGTTTCCCAAATCAAAATTGGTTGATCAAATGACTTAATACTTTCATGAACTGATGCTTTATCACGTTCAATGATAGCTTGTCTTAGCTTAAGCTCGGAAAGAGATTCATAATTAACAGAACGGATTCTTCCATCCTCATGTATCCAAACTTTGCCATTGGAAAAGCTTGTTCCACGCCAGCCTATTTGGTGCCAATTTCGTTGATAGCTAGAGCTGCCTATTAGCGAAATTATGTGAGCGTCAAATACTTGTTCGAATCGTTTAATGAGTTCATTTTCATCTTTTATCGCAGGGATAGGTCTTTTACGCTTAAGGGGGTAATTAATTAAAGAAGCAATAAGAGCTCTGTCTTCTTGTTGGAATGCTTTGATTAATTTTTTAATATTTTTTTCGTCAACCGATGCATAACACTGAACACCTGATAGAGTTAGAATAAATATCACCATGGCGATGATAGACTTCATAATAGTGATATTCCTTTTAAAATTAAGATATTGAACCTTATAATAAAATTAAATATAAATAAATGATATTATCGTATTACTCTAAATGCGCTTTCATTGCTTCAATGTTAATTATGCCCGAACGGTTGAGGGTGATTTTAAAGCGCTGAGAATGTTGTTCACCTTCGCAAGTTTGTACTAATACGACGTTTATTTGATAACGACGCTCTACGCCTTGTTGGCTAATTTTCTGACCGTCGAGGGAATATAAACGGCCTTCCCCTTTTTTTAAGTAACGAACGAATGGTGTGAGATTAAACATCAATTGCTGTTGTATTTCGTCATAACCGGGTAGAAATTTCTTCGCGATCACCTTGGTATCACTACGATAATGCAGTAGTTGAGCGTCCAATCTGTTTTGCTGGCGGCGTTTGTTAAGCAGTTTACTGACATTTTCGGGCAGTTCTTTGCTTTTTATATATTCCAGCCAAATTGTTTGCCTAGCGATTTTTGTTTTAGTGGCACTGTTATAAAAAATCTGTTGCCATTTGGGTAGGCCATGCTGAATTTTACGCCATATTATTTGGGTAATATCGTCTTTGAATGTCTCACGCAAACCGTAAATAACACCTAATAATGCGACTAAGACCAAGGTGACTTCGGTAAATGTAGACCGAGCATTGAGCACCAAGGTCATTACAAATGCCATAATTAAGGCTGTCACACCGCCGCGAACAAAACGTTTTAGGTTTTTGTTGAGATGACGCATTTCCTTATTAAACACCACGCCATATTCCATTAAGCGTTGCAGCAGGCGCATTTTGTTAGTGATGCGGTTTGGATCCGTCAATGTGGTTTGTGAATTATATTGGTGAGTGTCGCGATAAGCATTTTCGTCACGACATAACGTGAACAAAAATTCTCTTATGTCTGAGTCTTCGCTTGTTTTAGGCCCCTTGGCCAATAATTTAAGAAACGATTGTTCGACGTGCCAACTTAAGTAGTTATCAGCATTATCATGATAAGACTTAAACTTTTTATCGCTCGGGGCATTACGACGCAACTTTTTCAACAGGCTTATGCTCTGCTCAGCAAGCTCTTGGGCTGTTTCGTAAAATTGTGCACTGTCTTTGTGCTGCAGAGCTTGTTTAATGTCGGTATCGAGCGCCGTTTTAATTTGGTAGGAGAACAGGTTTAAATTCACGCGATAATCGTCCTGCTCACCCTTTTTAGCACTAATAAAACGACTACGTACTAAGGGTAAATGCAGTTGGTCAGAATAATAGGCTGAGCGTGTTTTGATACTAGAATGAAAATAATTCGATTCATCAAGTGTTTGTGGACTTATTCCCATTTCGTTAGGCAGAGAAAAATATAAATCGATGCGTTGTTGTGTTTGCGGCAAAAGCTGATGGCGCAATGTGATGGAGAGAGCTTCGTCTTGACTAAGGTTAGTTACTTTCACTAGTGAGTATTTTTCCTTTAGGCCTGTGAATGAACTGTTATCTTAAAACGTGAATTGATTTGCTGCAAGAGGATAAAATTTGTGTGACCAGTTCGTGGTCTCTTGAACTGATCAAAAATCACTATATGATAGTGACCTAACGGATTTTATCATGTGTTTTGAGGTTTCAATGGCAAGTTTACGCCGCATTATTTTAATTAACACCCACTTACCCGATGTGGTCGAACTATCACTCGATGGCCATACCAATATTTGTGGTACCAACGCATCAGGTAAAACAACGCTACAACGTTTAATACCTGTATTTTATGGTGAATTACCTAGTCGCGTTGTTCCCAAAACACGTAGTAAATTCGGCGATTTCTATTTGCCAAAATCTGACAGTTATTTAGTGTATGAATACCAGCGTGAAGAAGGTGAACTATGCCAGGCTGTGCTAACTCATAGTGCTAAAGACGGCGTGCAATATCGATTCGTTGATGCGCCGTACAGCAAGGAACAACTGTTATATAAAACATCCAGCGGCAAGGTTAAAGCCTTTGAACCCGATCAATGGTTAACTCAGCTAACCACACTAGGCATTAAACCATCTCGTAAAATTAATGCTACCAGTGAATATCGGGCCATTATTCAAAACGATGTGACATCATTACGTGGTAACACACAAGATGGCATCAGATTGCGCCAATTGGCAGCACGCTATTCATTGGTTGCCCCACAGCACAAAATTCGTCACCTTGAAAAACTTGTTAGTGCGGTTCATGCCAAAGAAGGCAAGATGGACACGCTAAAAACCATGCTGGCGGCTATTTTTGAAGAAGATGGTTTGGTGCAGCCAACCACACGCGTAAAAAACACCAAAGCCCGTGAGTGGATTAAACAAATGCGTCAGTCGATGAGGTTAAGTTCATTAGAGCAACAGCATCATGACGTTGAACAAATTGCGACTAGTTTAGATACGATCGAAGCAAAATTACTGCAACTTACCCCGTTATTGACGCAAGATTTAGAGCAAAGTAAAACTAAGCGTGCCGACTTACAAGCCAGTGATAAAACATTGCGTGAGCAAGTGACCAGTTTGAAAAATAACTTTAACGAGCAAGAAGATAAAATCAATAGTCAGTTGAGTAAAGCGAATGCTGATTTAGCGGTGGCTGAGCAGCAATTAGACATGCTACAAAATACCTATGATACTTATCAAACTGGTGATTTTGAACAACTTGCCTTAGATACAGACTCACTGCCGTTATGGATTGAAGAATTAAGTGAGCAACAAAGTCACTACCGGATTTTATTGGAGCAATATGGCGATTTAGAGCAGCAGCTTAATCAGCAAAAGCTCACACTCAACGAGTCACTAGAGCGCTTAACTGTAAAAAATCGTAAACAAATTCGTGATATTGAAATGCAGCGTGAAACAACACGTCAGCAGCAAAGTGACAAGAAAGATGAATTGTCAGAACAATATCTCGTTCGAAAAGAGCAATTGAGTGACGATTTTGACAAACAAATTGCAGGTTTTAAGCATCAGCAAATTGAACGTCAGGCGCAAATTGATAACATGGGGCCAACAACGCAAGAGCAAGAAGATTTAAGCTTAAGTGATAAGCGCCTCGAGATTGCCCAAGACAATTGGCGTCAAACCAGCGGTCAGTTAGCTAAAGTTGAGCGTGAGCATCAACAAGCGAGAACCGTTCAGCAGCAATCGCAAAACACACTTGAACAAGCGCGAACTCAAGTTCATCAATTTCAAAAACAGTTACGTTTATTAGAGCAACAAATAGCACCAGAGCAAGGTTCACTACGTCATTATTTACGCGCTAATGTTGATGGTTGGGAAAACAGCATCGGCAAAGTGATTAATCAAGCATTGTTAGAACGTCTTGATTTGCACCCACAGCTTAATGAGCAAATCAAAGACAGCCAAGGTGATATTTATGGTATCGGCGTTAAACTTAGTGAAATTAATGCGCCAAGTTATGCTCAAGACGAAGCCGCGCTGCGCATAAACAAAGAAGAGTTAGAACGTAAAGTTGCCCAAGCCAATAATGCACAGAGCGATGCAGAGACAGCCTTAACTCAAGCACATGCGCTTGTTAAGCAATTAGCTGATGACGTGGCTAAGATTAAACAGCAACTAAGCGATCAAACCAGCGAGGGTAATTTTGCTAAAGAATCTAAACAGCGATTAATTCAAACTCATAAAGAGAGCTTGGCAACAAGACGAAAAGCGGCAAGTTCAGGCTTAGACGAAGCAAATGCGCAAATCAGCCAGCTGACGGCGCAAAAGCGTGATTCGTTGTCGACATTAAAAGAAGATCATCAAAGTCAGTTATTAGAATTTAAAGCCGATTGGCAACAAGAGATTGATGTATTTATCGGTCAGATTAATGAACTTGAATCGCAAATAGATAACAAGCGCCAAACCAATAGAGGCCAAATCAAGCAACTTGAAGATGCCTTTAAATTAGAGCTTGCTAACAAAGACATTGACCCCAAAACCTTAGAGAATCTTAAGAGTCGTATCAAACAGTTAGAGGGCGACATTAGCCGCGTGCGCTCTCGTCAAGATGAACTGCGAGAATATCGTAATTTCATGACGGTGTTATGGCAAAAGTCACGTCCACAATACCTTGAACAAGAGGCGACATTAAAAGCTAAACTTCAAAGCTTAACGACGCAGCTCAATCAACTTAAGACTGAATTTAGACAGGCGTTACGCGCATTTGAAGAGCAGCGCAGTGAGCTGCAAGCCACATTAGCAAGTTTGACCAAACTCATTGAGCAACTGTTACCCTTAACGACTAAGTTAATGCAGCTGGATATTGCAGCCTCACTGGCCAACGATTTACCGCCAATCGTTGGTGATCAAGATGAGCGTATAAATCGCAGCATTAAGGGGTTAGAGCAGCGCAGTAAAACAGAAACAAGTTTTAAAGATAAATTAAATCAATTTGAGTCACATTTGATTGTTGATGCTCAAAAGCAATTCCTTGATTTAATGACCAGCGAACTGTCCCGATTAGGCCAAGACGCTGACATGCGTGAACGTTTACCGATCTTTAGGGACTTATTGCATATTTTATCAGATCAACAGCGTCAGATATTAGAGCAAGGTGAAACCATTGGCGGCGATCTTCATAACTTTTTTACGGTATTTAGTGACATAAATCGCCGAATTTCAGGCCAATCAAAACGCTTAACGGCTGCCGTGAGTGATGATTTAGTACTTGATGGTATTAATCGTTCAGAAGTAAAAATTATATCTACCGTCGATGAGCTCGGTTTCTGGAAACCGCTTAAGGAATTCTCAGGTTTGTATGAGCAATGGCGAGATACGGGTAAAGAACTACCGAGTGATGAATATATTAACTCACTGAGTTTGGTGGTTGATTTATTAAATGCTAATGCCAGCTATTCCATCGAGTCGTTATTACGTTTAGAGCTTCATTTGAACGAGGGCGGTAACGACCTGGTGATTAAAAATGATCGTCAGTTGTTAGAATCTTCAAGTCATGGCATGGCTTATCTTATTTTATGTAAGTTCTTACTCGCCTTTACTCGTTTATTGCGTGGTGATGCTAACATTACGGTTAATTGGCCCATTGATGAAATTGGCACCTTGGCCTATCACAATGTTGAAAAACTGTTTAATGCCTGTGATAGCAACAATATTTGCATTGTTGGCGCGTTTCCCAATCCAGAGTCGGATGTTTTAACCCTATTTAAACATCGCTACCTCATTGATAAACAATATAAACGGTTGCAACGTATCGAGCCTAAAGTAAACCGCATTGAAGCCAAGCTTGCACAGCAATTACAACGTCAAACTGCCACTCAAGGAGAACGTTAATGATCGAACATGGCCCATTATTAGAATCCTTATTGGCAGGTGCTAGCATTTGTACTGTGAGTGACGAAGAGGCATTTCGCCGCCTCAGTGATGAAGTAGTGCGTGAAGAGTTAAATCACTTTTTACGACCGCTTAATCGCCGTGTGGCATCGAGTAGTGATGGCAGCGTATATTTTCTAGCGTATCAAGAGCTTAATCCGTCAGCGCGAGAACATTTGAGCAAAGAGTTTAAACAAACTATACAGTCCTTGTTACCGCTATTAGAGTGGATGCAATTAGTACAAGAATCTTTGGGTCGTGATGGCGCATTAAGCGCAGGTGATACAATAAAGTTTCAAGAATTTGCACTGCGCACCGAAGATAACCAGTCGCTGCGCCAACGTTTTAGTCAACTAGCCAGTGATCGATTTTTTAAGTCAAACAGCGACAGTTTAGATCAGCAACTCAAGCAAGTATTTAAGCGCTTAAAGGAAGTTGGTTATTTACATCAGCCTCATAAAGATCGTCAATTTTATGTGGTGACAGGAAAAATTGAGCAACTGGTGGAAATGGTTCGTTTTATTAAAGACGAAGAGTCATTACCCCTTGATGATGCACAGCTACAAGAGTCGATGTTCTAATGGCCCGCAATAAATCAAGCTTTGGCAAAGATCAAAGTCCGCAAAGTAGGCTTCACGCTCTGGGCGTTACGCGGCTCAATTTGATTGGGAAATATAGTGATCAGCTCATGCATGCTTATATCAAAGGCCACTTTGATGAGATAAGCATTAATGAGTCGGCTCTGGATAAATTGGTTAAGGCGCGTATTTTACATCGTCCCGACGAATCACAACCGCTTAGTCTACGTCCTGATTTAAATGCACTCATTGCTAGCTTGACGGAAGATGAACGTAAAAGGCAGATAAATGCCGACGTTGCAGGGCAACTTGAGCAAATTCGTACCCGAGTTAAGCATTTTACCGATGCGCAATATCGCGGCGATTATGCGGGCAGTGAACATCATTTTCAGTTGCTCACCGAAAAAGTGCATGATATGACAGGGCAATTTAGCGATGCCATTGTCAGTTTATGGAATCGTTTAAATTCAGACTTTGGTTTTGTGAGTAACTTGTCTGACAAAATCCGTGAAAATGAATTGGCGCAAAAACAACTGCGCCGTCTGCTAGATGGGTTTGAGTTAATTGATTTTAATGAGTTGATTGAATTAGCCCAAAGTAGCGGTCCATTGCGTAAGCTTTTGGTTAGCCAGTTACAAGTGGCTATTTCAGATCATTCAAGTTCATTACTCGAAGTTCAAAAACGCTTAGTTGAACTCATGGCTCGCTTTAGGCAACAACAAGAACGAGCATTGCTTATCAGTAACATGGCTGCTTTTTTAAAGCAGCATCCTAACTTTGAAGTGGGTGACTATCCCAATCGCACCGTAGTGCCTGACAATATTAATCAGGCGGCCCCCATTATTGCCAGTGCTAGTGTGGCTTTTGATAAAATAGGGGATCAACAAGTGTTGGGGGATATAGTCCGCACTTTAGATCTTTCTACCCATGAATATGTTGAGCCATTAGCGAGCAGTGGTGAATTTGATTTAGCTGAGATATTAGCGGTTGAAGCTAAGCATCAACAGCTTAAAGAAGATGTCGAAAACTTTTTTATCAGTTTATTTGATTCACCGGGCACGTTCAGTGCATTAAGCTATCTTGAGGATCATGCGCTAGATTGGGATGGTGAAACATGGCTATTTCAAGTGATTGCAGAGCATGATGGTTTATCAAAAGATATTAGAAAGCGTTTCGTCTTTGAAAAGAAAAGGCGGGCAGAGAGTCAATATAATAGTGTAGAAGTCATTGAAGATGTTCACTTGAGCGTCACAGTTTAATTAAAAGTAGAGAAATTCATGGATGAATTATTACCCAAAGCAGCCCTTGTTGAATTAGAAAAAATTCAGCACCGATTATTACTTGGCGATGATGTAAAAGTAAAGGCTAGCACTAGCTGGCTAAAGAAAACTTTAGCTTGGTGCGATGAGAACGATATCAATTTAGGGCGCCGTGCTGGTGGATATTTCTATATCGATCATGGCGGCCTAACAGCCATTGAGCAAAGATTACAACAACTAGGCGAAGGCTCTTTCGCTCAGCTGATTCGACAGCTCGGCGGCGATCGGGTTGGTGCATCACAAGTGACCGCCAATGAAAAAATGGCTAAAGAACTTCCTACCCAACATTTAGTGTTAACTGCTTCCACTGAATTAAGTTTACGTTTGGCTCAACAATCTTTATTTGGCTTAGCTCAAGCATCTACACAAATTAATATCGAACTTGATATCACCACACTTGATTTGTCACTGTTTGACCACCTTATCGTGATTGAGAATCGTGATTGCTTTAATCAGTGGCACCGCTATCAAACTCCGTCATTATTTACACGCCCATTAGTCATTTACCGTGGTCACGAAAAGCATCATAGCAAAGGCTGTATGGCGCTAAAGACGCGTTGGCAGCGTGAGAAGGGTAACTTTGGACAAGTTTATTTCGGTGATTTTGATATTGATGGGCTAGCGATAGCTATAGACAGCGTAGTGGCTTATCAACATTTATTACTGCCTGAGTTTACCGAATTAAAAGGACATCTAAAACCAATGCATTATGATGAAAACAATGCCTTCCGTTTGCGTGAACTTAATCAACGCTGCCCACCACAGTGGCAGTCTTTACTTGCATTGTTGCTCAATGAAAAGCAAGGATTAAGGCAGCAATGGATGTTTGAGACTGAACTCATTCTTTTTTAATGCGCTTACTTTACAGCTATACATTGCTGCGCTACATGGCCAGCAATGACGATTCAATTCTCCTTTGATTTTCATGTTATTTACACAATGAATTGTTAATAAATCAATAAACACTATTGCAAATGGTAAGCGTTGTTATTAAGATTGCGCTCTTTTGTTGTTCTCACAATAAATGTTCGGTTATAAGGCCATTTATCGTTAGAAAAATATTCATCAATAATAGTTTTTATTAAGGTTCTGTAAAATGGAAATACTCTCCAAGATTCAACGTAATCAATCACTTTCATATAAGCGTAATGGTATTGCCACATCTGTAGGCATAGCATTAGGTTCTCTTCTTACATTTAATGTTGCAGCTGCCGAAGTGGTTGATGTCGACAAAGACAGTAAAAAATATGAAAGAATCGTGGTTACAGGGCAGAAAATTTCTAGAACTTTACAAGAAACGCCAGCGAGTATTGCTGTATTTAGTGCCGATAAATTAGCCCAACAAAATTTAGGCGAAATTAGTGAAGTCTTGTTTGAAGCAGCCAACGTACATTCTACAAGTAACGGCAGTTTTAACATTCGTGGGATAGACGCTTTTAATGTTTCAGGGTCAGGCTCTAGCGCTTTAGCTAGTGTTTATGTTGACGGTGCCGCTTTTCCTGAAAGGCTTATTCGTAATGGCTTTTCAACCTGGGATGCTAATCAAATAGAAATACTTCGAGGGCCACAATCAACTTTGCAAGGGCGTAATGCACTCGCTGGCGCTATTGTTATGACAACAACGGCACCATCACATGAATGGAATGGTAAGTACCGCATACAAGTTGGTGAAAATGGTGAGCAAGAAGTTGCTATTGCCGCTGGTGGTAGTCTTATTGAAGACCAGCTGGCATTTCGTTTTAGTGCTGAAAAAGAAAATTTTGATGGCTACAATTACAATATTACTCGCCAAGAAGACGCTGATTTTAAAAATGAGGAGCTATATCGTTTAAAATTTCTATATACGCCCAGTGCAATTGCGGGACTATCAGCGCAATTAAGCTTTACCAGAGCGACGACAGATACAGGTATCGATAGCGTCGATGTTCCTTTAGGAGGAGACCCATATAAGCAACGTATTATTACTAATAATGATACGCAATCGTTTTCTTATGAAACTGACATAATGACATTAGAAATAAACTACCCATTGAGTGACGTTTGGAGTATGACCTCAGTGTCTACTTATTCAGATGTAACATATAGTAGAGGTAATTACGATAGTGACAATGGACCAGAGAGCGGTGGTACACGATTTAATGATGGAATTGACAACACATTGAGCCAAGAATTCAGACTGACATTCAATGGAGATAAACTCACTGGCTTAATAGGGGCGTATTACTTTGAGCAAGATATGGATTTCAAATATGGTGGAAAAAACAGTGTTGCTTTAAGGTCATTAGGTCTTACAAGTGCTTCACTGGTGAAACGCTTTGGTTTAGCTCAAGCTACCGCTGATTATGTCATCAGTCAATACTCCGCTTTTGATCCAGCAAAAATTGATACGAATAATAAGGGCAATGAAGAGATTGAATCATCAGCTATATTTGCTGATTTTAACTACGAAATAAATGAACAATGGAATGTGTTCACTGGCTTTCGATGGGATCGTGAAACACAAGATAATGCCAGTACTCAAAATGTTAGTGTTGATAACATAGCTGACATGCCTAATCCAAGTAATTACCCTGCACCATTAAATCAACTTATTGGTGGTATTAATGCGCAGTTAGGGGCTTATGTGGATGATGCAAGTAAAGTAACGCCTCTAACGGGCGCTAGTTTTAACGAAATCATTCCAAAACTTGGTGTTAGTTATATGTGGAATGATGACTTAACGACGAGTGTGACTTTTCAAAAAGGCTATCGTTCAGGCGGTGTTGGTGTTAACACTGCAAAATCAACCCCCTTTCAGTTTGATTCAGAGTCCACCACTAATTACGAGTTTTCATTACGTTCATTCTGGTTGGATGGTGACTTAATGCTTAATGCGAACGCCTTTTATGTTGATTGGAAAGATCAACAAGTTAATGTACAACTTTCAGGGAATTCGTTTGACACAGAAACTAAAAATGCAGGTAGTTCAAAAGTTAAAGGTTTTGAAGTAGAAGCATTTTATCAATTATCAACTGAGCTAGAACTCTCGGCATCGATTGGACAGGCAAAAACACAATTTACAGATTTTGTTATTACTATTCCAACCAATAGCACACCGACTGTGTTTGACTTAACCGGGAGAAGTTTTGCTGATTCACCTGAGTTAACGGCAAACTTAGGCGCAACTTATGAAAATGGAAAGGGTATTTTTGCGAGCTTTAGTGCTAATTATGCTGAAAGTTCAAACGCCGATACTAATCCTTACATTACAGGATTAAGAGAGGGTGATATTGGCTTTGATTTACGTAATGATAGTCGAACGCTAGTTAATATGAAAATTGGCTATGAGTGGGACTCCGTAGGCATTTATTTGATAGGAAAAAATATACTTGATAAAGAGTATGTTTCGGGTGCCGCATTCGGTAGAAAAGGGCGAGTGGAAAGACACAGTTTAGGTAATCCTCGTCAAATCAGCTTAAGCTTGCAAGGGACGTTTTAAAGGAGAGATAACTAACTTAACTTAAGGATTAGTATTTCACCAACTCAAGGCTATTTATTCATTTAAGTAGCCTTTTTTAATGGATAAATAGTGGAATATATTTAAAGAAATTTAGCCAATCTATTGAGTTTAGCTACGGTCTGTTGATTTACTTGGCTGTTGTCGCAACTTAGACCAGGAGCGATTAATCCGAGTGCAATATTTGATAGTAGACTGCCATTTTGATATTTCTCTATTAATTGCTCAATGGAAAGTTGAGTTAGGCACATAATCTGCTTGATGAGTGCTAAAGAGCGTTGTGGGTAGGTTATGTCGTCGACAGTTTCAAAGGCTTCAAATAGTTCTTGTAGGGTATAGTTACTGATTGGCGATTCCACTGTCATCATTCCATTAATTGTTGTGAATTTTCATTGTTGACTAGGTAGTCCGCAATAGCAAAAAAGAATATGTAACAAAGCATATTTATGATTTACGGATAAATAGATCCCGCCTTGCTCAATCCCTTATTGCTAATCGCGGCCATTGTTTAGATAATGACGTTAATTCTACATTGATGATATGTGATCATGGCTCAAGCACCGTTTAAACCTAAAAAAAGTAAATTCCCTAAAGATGCCCAAGTTGAAGCACTGAAGGTTCCGCCTCATTCGCTTGAGGCCGAGCAGTCTGTGTTGGGTGGTTTGATGCTCGATAATGAAGCTTGGGATCGTGTATCAGAATTGGTTGTAGCCGAAGATTTTTATCGTCGTGATCACCGTATTATTTTCAAATATATGGCTAACTTAATCGAGCACGGTAATCCTATCGATTTGGTGACGCTGTCCGAAGCCCTTGAGCGAGAAGACGAATTAGATTCTGTTGGTGGCTTTTCCTATATTGGTGAAATGGCTAAAAACACACCGAGTGCGGCTAATATCAGTGCTTACGCGACTATCGTGCGTGAGCGTGCCGTCGTGCGAGACATGATTGGTGTGGCTAATGAAATAGCCGAAGCCGGTTTTGAGCCGGAAGGTCGCGACAGCGCTCAATTACTTGATTTTGCTGAGGGCAAGGTATTTAAAATTGCTGAAAGCCGAACTAATGCTTCAGAAGGCCCTCAAGATATAAAACATATTTTGGGCACCACCATCGACAAAATTGAAGAGTTATACAACTCACCCAATGATGGTATTACAGGCGTTTCAAGTGGTTATGGCGACTTAGATAAAATGACATCGGGCTTTCAAGACTCTGATTTAATTATTGTTGCCGCACGTCCTTCCATGGGTAAAACAACCCTAGCGATGAATTTAGCTGAATATGCGGCGATGAATGAAGATAAGCCCGTTATTATCTTCTCACTGGAGATGCCCGCCGAATCTATTATGATGAGAATGCTAGCGTCACTTGGCCGTGTTGATCAGACTAAAGTACGTACGGGGCAATTAGAAGATGATGATTGGGCGCGTGTATCCTCCACGATGGGGTTGTTGCTAGAACAAGGTAAAATGTATATCGATGATTCGTCTGGCTTAACGCCCACAGAGGTACGTTCTCGTTCCCGTCGTATCGCCCGTGAACATGGCGGCGTGTCGATGATAATGATTGATTATCTTCAGTTAATGCAGGTGCCAGCATTGTCAGAAAACCGTACCTTAGAAATTGCTGAGATATCGCGTTCATTAAAAGCACTAGCCAAAGAATTAAAAGTACCAGTAATTGCCTTATCACAGCTTAATCGTGGCTTGGAGCAACGTGCAGATAAACGCCCAATTAACTCGGATTTACGTGAATCAGGCGCAATTGAGCAAGATGCCGATTTGATCATGTTTATTTATCGTGACGAAGTATACAACGATGATAGTCAGGAAAAAGGCACCGCAGAGATAATCATCGGTAAGCAGCGTAATGGTCCTATCGGTAAGTGCCGCTTAACCTTCCAAGGCCAATTCTCACGTTTTGATAATTACGCCGGTCCAGCATTTGACGATGAATATTAATTAATGAGCGCCGTTAATGCAGTGATTAGCCGCCGCGCTGTTAAGCACAACTATCAGCGAATTAAGTCCATTGCACCCAATAGCAAAGTCATTAGTGTGCTTAAAGCCAATGCTTATGGGCATGGTTTACTCGAAATGGCGAGCATTCTTGACCATTCAGATGCCTTTGGTGTGGCCCGGCTTGAAGAAGCGTTAGCCATAAGAAAAGGTAATATTGATAAACCGATTCTTTTAATGGAAGGTTTTTTTGATAGAGCGGATATCAACGTATTAATTCGTCACAATATTCAAACAGTTATTCATAGTTTTGAACAAATACATCACCTTGAATTAACGCCTGAGGTGATAGAACCCTCTCAAACACCATTAAAAGTTTGGTTAAAAATAGATACAGGCATGAACCGTTTGGGCATTTCACCCAGCGAGTTTGATGAGGCTTTATTACGTTTAAAAGCCATTGATTACATTGACCCTGATATTAATTTTATGACGCACTTTGCATGTGCTGATGATTTAAATAATGATTTTACACGTCATCAAATGACGCAGTTTTTTCAACTACTACAGCATCAAACAGGGCAACTTACCTTAGCTAATTCTGCCGGAATATTAGCGTGGCCACAATCACATGCCGATTGGATAAGACCGGGATTATTATTGTACGGGTGTTCTCCAATGGAAGATCGCACTGGTGAGCAGGATGGGTTTATGCCGGCCATGACACTCACCACCAGTGTTATAGCGATTAAGTCGTTATCCAAAGGTGAGAGTGTCGGTTATGGTGCCTATTGGCAGACGCCACATGATACACAATTAGGGGTAATTGCCATTGGTTATGGTGATGGTTATCCGCGTCATGCTAAAGCAGGAACACCCGTACTCATTAACGGAAAACGTTACCCCATTGTTGGCCGTGTCTCCATGGACATGATTACGGTAGATTTAGGTCATGATCACCGCGTGTGTTGTGGCGATTCGGTTATTATGTGGGGCAGTGAACTTCCGGTAGAAGAAATTGCCCAATGGTCTGACACAATTTGCTATGAATTGATTTTACAACTTACATCACGTGTTGATATTACTTTTGTAGAATAACCTTAAAGAGATAACTATGAATTTAATGAAATATATCGTCGCAGCGTTGATCTGCACAACATTTTTTAATGGCTGGGTTCGTGCCGAATCTATTAGCCAGAAAGCGGTAAATAGTGCGTCATCAAACGGTAATCTTATTGATGTCAAAACTGCCGTTAAAAAAGTGTTAGGTCTTCGCGTTGACACCGTTAAATTAACCCCTATTGAGGGGCTCTATGAAGTGATGACTGAGCGTGGCATTTTTTATTCGACTATTGATGGGAGTTATATTGTAAGAGGCAGCTTGTTTGATACGGCGAATAATTTTTCGGACCTGACAGAGCAAGCGTTACAAAAAATGCGCCTAAACAAGCTTAGCGGATTTGAAGCGTCAATGATTGTTTATCCGGCGAAAGATGAAAAGTACCAAGTCACTATCTTTACCGATGTTGATTGTGGTTATTGCCGTAAAATGCACAAAGATGTACCGCAATATAATGCAATGGGCATCACAGTTCGATACATGGCGTTTCCACGCGGTGGTGAAGGATATCCTGCATGGACAGCTATGCAGTCATTATGGTGCAGTGATGATCAACACCAAGCCATGGATGAACTCAAAGCTGGTGTGCGTATCGAACCAAAATCTTGTGACAATCAAGTGCCTGCACATTATCAACTAGGAGTTGAGTTTGGCGTTAACGCAACGCCATCACTATTACTTAATGACGGCTCTTTGCTAGTGGGCTATCGCAGTCCACAAGATTTATTGAAAGTGCTTCAATAATTGATGTCGGTGAATGTTACTAAGGCGCAGCAACCTTGTGTTGCGTTGTTTGTGAGCGAAAACTGCCAGTGGTATTTTTGACAAATATCGTTAACAACATTCAACCCAATGCCAAAACCATCATACCCACGGGCTTTCTTGTTTAGTCCCACGCCATCATCAATCACTTGAATACTATCTGATGTGATTGTTAATTTAACATGACCATCAATACTGCAATTAATCGCGTTGAATAATAGATTAGTTAACAATGAAGTGACTAAAATGGGCTCTGCGTTAAGTGATACAGTCTGAAGTAGCTCATGTTCAAATAACACATTATTTGATTGAACACGTTTATCTATACTGTCCAAAATATTGCCAAGATAATCTTCGTCAATAGTGATTGTATTGGGTGTTTGTTGAGTATCACGAGCCAGTAATAAAAATGTTTGAGTCAACTGTTCCATATCATTTAATGCATTGTTAATACGAACCACTTGTTTGTCTACAGAGGGATCGTTATGGCGACGTAATAAGCTCAAACACCCTTTAATAACGGTCATTGGTGTACGTAATTCATGACTCACATAGCGGGTAAAAGACTGTTCACGTAAAAGTGCTTCTTTAATTCTGGCACGGGAAAAATTAATTCCTTCCAGTGTCTGTGTTAACTCTTGTGACAGTTCTCCATCAACATTGATGGCGCTAAGTTGCTCGTCGGTTTCATCTTGCAGCTGTATGGCGAGTGATGTAAATGGCTTAGCGATTCGATTAGACATGTTAATAATAAAGCCAGCCGTGATCAGAAATAGACATAACCCGAATACAAATAATGCCACTTCTACAATGATAAACTCACCATCTCCCCATTCTATTTGCGTCGTCTGTTCAACCGCATAAACAATACGACCAGTTTTCAACATTGAAGCAAAAACACCATATTCATCATTATTGCTTAATACAAATCTGGTTGTACCTAACCATTGGCTATCTATTTGTTGTTTAACAAAATCAGGTAATAAATAATAATGGCTGTATACCTTTATGAGCGGGTCAATGACAATGACTTGCGGCTTATCGTGTCTCTGTACATATTTTAAGTGAAATGGAGCCACAATATTCAAGCGTCGTTCACTGTTATAATTCTCGGTATACAACACTATATTTTCTACCACCACGGTATAGAAAATTAATAATATGGCGGCACCAGTAATAAATATTTTAGTAATTTTACGGCTAATAGGCTGATGGGTTTTCATAATTCGTCCGTGATTCGATACCCTAACTTAGGGACTGTTTTTATTAACTCTTGAGAGAATGGTTTATCTACTTTACTGCGTAATTGGTATATGTGTTTACGTAATATATCTTGGTCGGGGCTACCGTCTGGCCAAAGGATATACTCAATGTCTGAACGTGAGGCGATCGCCGGGGATTTTTCCACCATCAGTTTTAATATTTTGAAGCAGCTAGGATTTAGAATAATTTCTGTTTTATTGCGCCATACTTGATTAGTTTTTAAATCTAAGGATAGTACGCCATAACTAATAGAGGTTTTAAAACCACTGCCTGCACTACGGCGTATCAAAGAATTTATTCGGGCTTCTAATATCTCAATATCAAAAGGTTTTACCAGATAATCATCAGCCCCAATATTTAATCCTAATTTTATATCTTGATTTGTATCACGAGCCGTCAACATAATAATTGGCGTATCCTTGCCACTAGCTCGTAGCTGTTGGCACACGCTGATTCCATCAATACCGGGTAACATTACATCTAAAATAATACAGTCAAAATTTTGTTCTTTGGCCAGTTGCAAGCCCAAGGTTCCCGTGGCTGCATAATCAAGTTCAATTGAGGTATCTTCAAAATAATCATAGATAATTTCGGCGACTTCTTGGCTGTCTTCAACAAGTAATACCTTCATACTTAGTATCCTATTTGCTTTGCATTAATGTCCATGCGCATTACACCGGAGAAGTATTCTTGATCTTGTAGCATCCATGGATTCACAATCTGCAGCTAGTAATGGCGTAATAGCGGTTGATTGAGTATGAGTCATCGCTAGGTAAAATTCACCTTTGTCATTTATTAAGTTAATTAACCTCTTTTTCGATGTTAAAAGTTTAGCGTGACCATTCGAGTAAAATTGCGCTGAAAAAGGACGTTTATCCCAATAATACAGAGGTGTTTCGCCTATCGTTTTCAGTGATGGTGATAGCAAATCTGATTCTGATGATTTTGTGACTTTCCCCGAGCTAACAAGGCCTATAACAAGCAACAATAACAAACTACCAATGGTTGCAAGTATTGCTAATGTTTGTGCATTTTTAGATGTTACAGCAACAAACAAAGCCATAGCACTGATGCCTGGGAGCACGTAAGCAGGCAATATATTGCCTGATAAGCTAAAAAGAAATAAAGGAGCAAGCATCCAGCACATAAAATAGGTGGCGAGTGATGCTGGTTGATCCTTTTGAATGAAATACCGTTTACTACGTAAAAAATTAAACGTTTTTTGTATAATGATGAATGACCATGGAAATGCACAAGCTAACCAAAAAATCCAAATCATGCCACGTGATTCTCGATGTGCAGTGCCATACAAGTCACCTTGCCAGCCTGACACGAGAAAACGTTGAAAATGTTCACCAATAATAAAATATTCAATAAAACCAGGACTACGAATTTCAGCCCAAATATACCAAGGGAGTGTTAATGCTAAAAAGAGTGTTAACCCACTTATCCACGGCAAACACTTCAAGGCATCAATAAAGCAACGTTGATATAAACTCCAAACGAGCAAAGCAATACCGACGATGACAATCGCTACGGGGCCTTTGATCAACATACCTAAGCTTAGCGCCGCAAAAAATACGAGACCATTGTAAAATCGATGATGATTACTATAACAGCGCCAATAACTGACCATGGCTAGTGTTGTAGCCATCAACAAGGCACTATCGGTCATGACAGTACCAGAGGCTAAAACAAAACTGAGGGTTGAGGGTAAGATAATACAGCCAGTTAATGCGATTTTTCGACCACTAAACTGAGTTAAAAAGCTATAACATAACAGCAACGTTATTAATCCGCAGCAGTAATGCGGTAAACGGGCTGCAAACTCATTGATGCCAAATAGCTGAAAACTAGCTGCGCTTATCCATGTTTGAAAAGGGGGTTTCCCCAAAAATGGCACATTGTAATCAAATTGCGGTGTGACCCAGTTGTTTGTCTCAACCATAATGCGTGCAATTTCACCGTATCTCGCTTCGGTGGTGTCATATAGTGGGTAAAAACCTAAAGAAATAAGACGAGCAACTAGCACAGTGATCGCCAATCCTAACAGCCATTTAAAGGCTGTATTAGCAAATGAATTATCCATGCTTAACTTCCTTTAAGGTTTCTTCGTTGGCGTTTGATGATTCATTGTCCATCACAATATAAATAGGGCGTGCTTTGGCCTCAGTAAAAATTCGCGCGATGTATTCACCTAAAATACCAATGGCGAAGAGTTGTAACCCACCCAAAAGCAGAATCACCAACATCATGGTTGGATAGCCAGCGACGTCCTCACCAAAAACGGCTGTTTTAACAACAATAAACAAAGCGTAAAAGAAAGCACTGCATGAAATAATTCCACCGGCCCATGTAGCTAATCGTAATGGTTTAACACTAAATGACGTAATGCCTGACAGCCCAAGTCCTACCAACTGTATAAATGACCACTTGGTATCACCGGCAACTCTTGCCGGGCGTGCAAACGTAATGGTTGTTTGAATAAAACCAGGCCAAGACAAAATGCCTTTCATGTAGCGATTGCGTTCAGGTAAGCGTTTTATTTCGTTAACGACTCTACGACTTAATAATCTAAAGTCACCAACGTCTTTTTCTAAAGGAACATCAGATAGTGTGGTTAAAAGTCGATAATACGTCGAAGCACAAAAACGTTTAAAGTAAGATTCTCCGAGTCGATCTGAACGTTTCATATTAACGACATCGAAACCTTCACGCCATTTTATAAGCATTTGGGGAATCAAATCAGGCGGATCTTGCAGGTCAGCATCTAAAAATATAATGGCTTGCCCAAGTGCATAATCAAGTCCGGCTGTCATAGCCGCTTCTTTACCAAAATTACGGCTTAAGTTTAAGCAGCGCAACTGTATGTGGTGAGGCGAACAGGGTAATTTTTGCATGGATTTCCAACTGTCATCACTACTACCATCGTTAATATAAATCACTTCAATGTGTTCTGTCGGAAGCTGAGCGAGAACCATCATCAAATGATGATGAAAGATCGGCAGCATTTTTATTTCGTTATAAACAGGCACAATAATGCTCACGTTTACACCTTGATTGGGAGTGATTAATTTCATGATGTGATCCACCTAATGTAAAGGCGATTAGGATAAGTAAGCTAGGGTCTAAAAAAAGTCACTAGATTGTGACTATTTTAGTATCAACTGACTTTTTGTTGACGTTTTGACTGTTAGTTTGTCATTTTTGGGCATGAGACGATCAAAAACGATGAATAAAATTAGCAAGTTTGGCATTGTTGGGCTGCTGGGATTGGCATTCGATGCAATCGCATTTACAGTGTTTTTGTGGATTATCGATCACCTGATGATGGCTAGAGTATTAGCATTTTGGTTGGCTGCGACGATCACTTGGGCTGGTAATAGACACTTCACGTATAAAGATGACATCAACAGTGAGCCGTTCAAGCAATGGCTTAAGCACATGGGTGTAGCTCACATCGCTGGTGCTATCAATATGGCTGTATTTGCTTTAATGAGTAGCATGTTTTCTGTGGTTATTGCATTTTGTGTGGGTATTGGTGTCGCTACTTTTATTAACTACACCCTGTTAAATCGTTTTGTCTTTGTGAGTTCCCAAGGCATTCGTTGACCTAAATTAGACGTAGTAAAACGTAATATAACGGCCATCAGTTATTTGAAGGTAGATTATATTGAACACAATTACTAAAGCGGTTATTCCTGTTGCAGGCTTGGGCACTCGCATGCTGCCAGCAACCAAGGCGATACCAAAAGAAATGTTACCCATCGTTGATCGTCCTATTATTCAATACATCGTTGATGAATGTGTGGCAGCAGGGGTGACAGAGATTATCTTAGTCACCCACTCTTCTAAGAACGCCATTGAAAACCATTTTGATAAATCATTTGAACTAGAGACAACACTCGAAAAACGCGTTAAGCGTCAAATACTCGATGAAATTCAAAAGATTGCTCCTAAGGGCGTAACAATAATGCATGTTCGCCAAGGTGAAGCATTAGGATTAGGTGATGCGGTGCTTAAAGCACTTCCGTTAGTTGGAGAGCATCCATTCATGGTGGTGCTACCTGATGTATTGATTTCTAACGACCGATTAGGCATTGATTTACAAGCCATGGTGGCTAATTTTAAGCGAACACAATCGAGTCAAATTATGGTTGAAGCGGTGTCACCTGATTTGGTTGACCAATATGGGGTAGTCGATTGTGGCGGACGTGAAAATGATAGTGATTCGAATTGGCGAATCAATAATGTTGTTGAAAAACCGAGTATAGATGAAGCACCGTCTAACTTAGCCATTGTGGGGCGTTATATATTTACGCCTAATATTTGGAACGAGTTAAAGGGGATAACACCCGGTGTTGCTGGTGAAATTCAACTGACCGATGCCATCGAAAACTTGATACATAACGAACCTGTTTTCGCTTATCAACTGCAAGGGAAATCACATGATTGTGGCAGTAAATTAGGGTATATGACCGCCAATGTAGAATTTGGACTCAATCATCCTGCATTAGGTAAACAATTTTTAGCTAATATTCATTCGCTAATTCTTCAGCAACAACCTTGCACAGAATCCGTTGCCCGTTAACCATTTTAAAGTTATTAATATATAAAGGGAGTTACACCATGACCGTTACTACGCGCGTTTTAGCATTGCTAGGCATTGGAAGCCTAACCGTAGTCAGCTGCATCGCTATTTTTTTATCGGCGCCATTACCCGCTCAAGATATCCAGCGCATAAAATACATGCCGGTTAATGTCGTTAAGCCAAGTAGCATTGATTTTCAACCACAATACATAGCTTATGGCAGAGTGATGGCGCAACAAGCTGTCACACTTCGATCAAAAGTGAGTGGTGAGATAACGTATGTTCATCAAAACTTCGAGGAGGGAGGATCATTAACGACAGATGATCTTATTGTGCAAACCGATAACCGGCGCTTAACGCAAGAATTACTTAAGGCAAAAAACCAACTGATTATTGCTCGGGCGAGTTATGAATTAGAAGTGGCACAACAAAAAGTGGCCGCCAAAGAGCTAACATTGGCTAGGCAACAAGCATTGAGTCCCCCCACAACGGATGACTCGATTAGATTACGTAAACCTCAACTCAATCAAGCTAAGGGAGAGCTCACGATAGCGCAAGCTCAATTGGCGTTGTCGCAACTTGATTTAGAGCAATCATCGTTACGCAGTACAGGAAATTACCAAGTGATTAGCCGTGAAGTTTACCAAGGTGACTACGTCACCGATGGTCAGATACTTGCGCAGTTGGCTGATTTGTCGCAATTTAAAATTGAAGTTGCGGTGCCATTTCATATTGCTAAGCAATTGACTTTACCACAACAAGTACTGGTTACAGATCGATCTGGACTCGCTGTTAAAGGGAAAATTAGCCATGTCGTGTCAAAGCTTGAAAACCTGAGTCAATTGCAATTAGTGATGGTGGAATTACCTAACGAAGGGATGATATTAGGGCAGTTTGTGAAAGTGACATTACCGCTATCTTTGCACCATCATATTATCAAGGTGCCGTTAAGTGCTGTTCATGAAAATAAAATATGGATTGTTAAGCAAGATAATACATTAGACTCTAAATCACTTGACCCTATTTGGGTCGATAATAAATCACTTTATGCACGTAACATATTAGCTGCTAATGAATTTATTGTTGACCATCGTCTCGTTGGTGTAAAAGTGGGAGATCGCGTGAACATATCTCAAGATCATTCTGACCTGGGAGAATCGTTGTAATGTCTGCAAGCCGCAACCCTTTAAAGTCGTCGTTAGGGTGGATGATTGATAATCCTATAGCCACTAATTTGTTGACTATCTTTATTATTCTATGCTCAATTTTATCATTCCCTAGTATCAAACAAGAAACATCACCGTCTTTTTATATTAACGAAATTGAAATTAGCGCGAGTTATCCCGGTGCCACGGCGCAAGACATTGAGCAATCGATTGTATTTGCCCTTGAACAATTATTTATAAACCACAGTTATGTTGAGCAATTGAGTGCTCAAATAGAAGAAGGGCAAGCCAAAGTCGTATTGTCTTTGCACGACTGGGTGAGTACTGATATTGCTTTAAACCAAATAAAAAATGAGCTGGATCGGGTGTCTACTTTTCCCAAAGAAATGGAACCCTTGGTTGTTTCTTTGGCACAAGAGCAAGATAGTTTGATTGAAATTGGCCTTCATGGTGATGTCTCCCAAGAGACGCTTTATCAGCAAACGTTGGCGTTGAAAAATGCCATGTTGGTTTCACTCGATATTTCAAAAATATCGATTGAAGGACAGGGAACGCCAGAAATTGTGATTGAATTTAATGACGTCACGCTGCGTCAATATCAATTAACACTCGAGGGTGTAGTCACTAAAATTAAAAGCAGTTTAAGTGATGTTCCTGTGGGCGCCGTGAGTACTTATGGCGGTGACGTGTTAATTAGAACGCTGGGACGAAAAAATCGTCTTAGTGAGTTTAAAAATATTGCTATTGTGACACACAATAATGAGTCAATTTTGTTGGGTAAACTGGCCACGTTACATTATCAATTTGGTGATAATCCGCAGCCTTTTAAAATTGATAGCCAGCCTGGCGTAGCGTTAGTTGTGTATCAAGACACCATGGCAAAACCTATCGCGTTGAGTAGTGAAATTGTTGAGTTTATTGGCCAATATAAAGCCAACATACCGCCACAATTAAGTCTTACTGTTTTGCAAGATGAAGCCCAAGGTTTTAAAGAACGTATTGCCCTATTAACTGAAAATGGATTAGTCGGCATGGCACTGATTATGTTGATTTTAGCACTGTTTGTTGATGCTAGATTGGCATTTTGGGTAAGCCTAAGTATTCCTGTTGCTATTGTCGGAGCATTGGGACTAATGCCATTATTGAACTTGCCTATCAACATGATAACGTTGTTTGCTTTTATTATTACGCTGGGGATATTAGTGGATGATAGTGTAGTGGTGGCTGAGAATATTCATCAAAAAATAAGGGATGGAGTCGCCACTAATAAGGCGTTAAAAGAAGGTGTTGGTGAAATGGCGATGCCAGTGGTTATTTCAGTGCTCACCAATATGATCGCTTTTTTACCGTTGTTGTTCGTTCCTGGCGAATTAGGCGTGATGTATAAACCAATGACGTTACTCATTTTTGCTATTTTCTTTGTCTCGTTGGTTGAGGCGTTATTGATTCTGCCTCATCATTTAAGTGGGTTAGGGAAACCGACTCGTGATACTTTCTTTGCTCGTTGGCAACTCAAAAGCTTTCAACGATTCGATCAAGTCAAATATAACCACTATCGTCCTTTATTAAAAAAATGTATGAGAAATCCAGCCATCGTTCTGGCACTCTTTTTATCAGCCACAACGATTATTTTCTCGTGGACTTTAAGTGATCGTATTGGCATGAGTTTCGTGCCTAAGATTGAATCTACTCGCATTGACGCTGAAATTGAGTTTCCCAGTGGCATGCCTTATCACCAGCGATTAGCCATTGTCGAAAAAGTTGAGTTAGCTGGGCATCAAGCCATTGATAACATTGGCGGACACTCGGGCGTGAAATACGTGATGCAAGATTTATCAGGCAGTGAAGCGCAGATTACCTTTCGGTTAGTCAGTGATAGTTTACGACAATTTTCAGCGTTAACTTTTGTTAACGCATGGCGAACGAGCATAGGTGATGTGGCTGGCGTTAAATCAATATTTTTTGATTACCAAGTCGGGCCTGGTGGTGGGCAAGAAATTGTGATCGAACTGGGGCACAAAAATGCTAATACCTTAGCGTTGGCCACAAAAGACATGATGAAGAAGTTAACGCGAGTCTCAGGCGTGGCCGATGTTGATAGCGCGTTAATTGATGGGAAAACACAGTACAACTTAACGGTGAATCAACTGGGTCGTTCATTAGGGTTTGATAGTGATAGCCTAGGCCGCGAAGTCAGATTACGATTTTTTGGTGATGCGGCGCATCGTCAGATCTTACAAGGTGATGAAGTTAAGGTTCGCGTGCGCATGAGTAAACGTGAGCAGGGATATGCGAACAGATTACATCAATTGATTCTCATCGCCCCTAATGGGCAAGAAGTAGAACTCGCTCAGATCGCCAATATCAGTCAAAATTTGGCAGTAACAACGATTGAACGTCGAGATGGACAACAGTTTGTTGAAGTGACCGGTAGTATATTGCGACAAACGGCGAATGCGACGGCGGTGATGAATCGTATCGAGTCAGACCTCGTGCCTACACTAGCGGGAGATTATGACGGATTAAGTGTTGAGCTTGGCGGCAGTGCTCGTATTGAATCAAAGGTAAATAGTCAGTTGATTTATGGGGTATTACTCGCGTTAGCGCTGATTTATTCAATATTGGCCATTTATTTTAAGAGTTACTTTGATCCATTATTGGTGTTGTTGGTTATTCCTTTTTGTTTGTCTGCGGCGTTGCTTGGGCACAGTATTATGGGAGCGGACTTAAGTGTGATGAGTTTGTTTGGCATGATTGCGTTAGCGGGGTTGGTTATTAACGGGGCTTTTGTCATGTTGGTGCAAATAAATCAGGCGATAGATAAGGATGTTGAACTATTAACGGCCATCGAACAGGCGGCATTATCGCGATTTAGACCGATTGTTATCACAGCGGTGACAACAGCGATTGGCTTAATTCCCCTGTTATTTGAAACGTCGACTCAAGCGTTGTATTTAATTCCAATGGTGATTAGCCTGAGTTTTGGCACGGTATTTTCAATGGTTATTATTTTGCTGCTGAGCCCAGCATTATTTGTGATGGCTAAGAAACGTTTCTAAAACATCCTCACGCTGTATAGATTACTTGCAGCGTGAGTGTCTTGATAAACTTAGGTTGGCATCGCTATTTTATAGCCACGAGCATACACCGTGCTGATAATATCGCGTTCAAATGATTTGTTAAGTAATTGGCGTAACCGATAAATATGCGTTCGAAGTGGTGAGCTTTCAGGTAATGCGCCAGCCCAGATTTCTTGCTCTAACATTTGTCTTGAAACAGTATTGGGGTAGTGATGCGCTAATACTCTGACAATATTCATTTGAACTTGATGGAGTTTAATCATTTGTTCTCCACGACTAATAGTCGATGCGTTAAAATCGATATCAAGATCAGCAATCTTTTGTTTACCAATACCCCGTAGCGGGCCTCTTTTGGTGATAGCTAAAATACGTAGATACAACTCTTGCATCACAAAAGGTTTAACTAAATAATCATCGGCGCCAGCGTTGAACGCATTCACTTTCAAATCTAATGCGATATGCTGACTAATTAAAATAATGGGTATACTTGAAAACATCTGCTGCCTGAGCTTGTGACATAAAGACAACGCATCTAGTTTTTTGATATCAGTATCGGCAATAATAATATCGTATTCATTTTTAAAAATAAGTTCAAAGGCACTTATACCGGTGTAGGCGAAATCTACATCGATATTGTGTTGTGTTAGGTAATCACCAATAGCGACAGTAGAGTTAAAGTCACTCTCCACCACTAATACTTGTATCTTGCCCATTTAAACTCTCTATTATCAAATTTTGAGCATGGTATAACTGCAATAGTCAAAAAAAAGTCAAAGTAAACAAACCTAAAGCAATCCGCGATTGTGACTTGATGTGACATTTGAATGACTACTTATAAGTGATAATGCTTCTCACTTAATTAAGGAGGTTATTTATGAAAAAGTTACTTTTAGCAAGCAGTATGACGTTAATGTGTTGTTCGGTGTTCGCCCACGATATTTGGATTAAAGCAGATCGTCACGAAATTCATGCGGATGAACAAAAAATATTTTCATTAGATGTATCACGTTCAGGCAATACTTATGTCGCCGAGGCAAACCATGGCGTTAAAGAATTAATGATGACAGCGCCTTCAGGTGAAAAGTCAGTATTTAAGTCACGTTATAACGGTGAGACCAAAGAAGTATTTGAAGTCGCGTTTGATGATCGAGGCACGTATTATTTAGAAAGCCCAATGACACAGGTTTTTCTCTCTTTTTATTTAGATGAAGCAGGAAAGAAACATAAAATTCGGCTGCCTAAGTCACAGTGGCATACCCTTCCTAAGGGAAGTAAGCCATTAAAAACGGTTGAAAAACAAATAACGACAGAAACTTACATTAGCTACAACGGTTTTAGTGCCGTGGATGTAAAAAAACAAACAGGATTGGTCATTACGCCGCTACAACATCCTAATCAGATACGTCCCAATAAAAAATTCTCCTTTGAATTAACACTCGATGGTCAACCCATTGAGCATGGTGAAGTGTCTCTAACGAGTACAAATCAGTATTATTATATGGACTCAGAAAAGACTGAAATTGATTTGTCAAAAAAGCAAAAAGGGTTAGTAAATTTTACAGTTGATAAACCAGGGCGCTATTTACTGGCTGTCGAATATCAGGTGGCATTAAAAAATGATAAAAATGCAACAGAACGTTCAATAGAACGATTTTTATCCTTTGAAATAACTGAATAAGAGGACATTGGACGTAATATGTGAATATTACGTCACTAAGTGTTAATTATAATCATTCTCATTAACTTAATAATGAGATAAAACATGAAACATAATTACCGTACACCACTAGCTGTAGCCATTTCTTGTGCTATGGCATTACCCGTTATTGCACAAACGGAAAAAGATACAGTGTATGTTCTAGATACTATTACTATTGTATCGTCCGGCGACGATAAGCAAGATAGTGTTAGAAAATCCCAAGCTATTAGCCATATTGATGCGAATACTATTCGTAATATGAGTAGTAAAAACGTTCCTGGTGCACTGCGCATCTTACCTAATATTGATGTACTTGGCGGGCCAACGCCTACTAATCAAAACATTTCCATTCGTGGTTTGCCGCAATCACATGCTTACATTGCTATTGATGGTATTTACCAAAGTAATTTTGCCACAAAACGCGGCAGTTGGTATTTAAGTCCGCAGCTGATTGATTCAATTCAAGTGACGGCTGGACCGACATCCGGTGCAGCGGCGGGTAAAATAACCATTGAAACAATTTCAGCCCTTGATTTATTGGCTGGTAATGAAACGTTTGGCAGCAAATTTGATTATGGCTATCGCAGTAATAATCAACAACAAGATCTTGGCATTACTATTTTTGGTATTAATGATAAAACGGACTATTTGGCATCGCTGCAAAGTTCAGATCGTAAGCCTTATCATGTAGGTAATAACGGTGAGAGTTATGATAAAACACGTGGTGATCAGTTATCTGGTTTGATTAAAATTAATCATGAATTTAATGCAGACAAAAAACTGAAATTTACACTCAATCTTGATGATAGTCGAACCTTTCAAGTGCGTAATGACATTGGTTATCGAGACACTAAATACACCGGTTCTTCATTAGTCTGGACAGATAAAGCCAGTCATAATGATTTAGTTGATTTAAGTGCTTCAATATATATAAACAATGTGGACTCGTTCTCATGGGAAGATGAAGGTGATAACGAGCAAGGCACACAAGATATTACCGATAAAAGTATTGGATTTAATATTAGTAATAATTCCCTAATTAATTTGGGGTTAGCACATTACGGTGTGTCAGGTCACTTTACAACGCACGACGGATCAATTATTAAGTCAGAGCAAACCACGGGTGTGATTATTGAAGATGAAAGCGCAGATAGTCAACCAGCGAGTAAATCTAGAAAACTAGGAACTTGGTTTAATTTACAAATACCTGTGACGTCCAAGTTAGATATTATTCCGGGGGTTCGTTATGACTCATTTTATGTGGAATCTTCTAATGCGGTTGGATTAGATGGCTCTCCGTTATTGCGTGATGGGCGTACAGAGAGTCGCGTGTCGATGTCACTAAATAGTGTTTATCAGTTAACTGATGATGTGGTGTTGTTTGCTTCGTTTGCACAGGCGTTAAATAACCCCGGTAATGGCGCATTATTCACCTCGGGCCGTGGTTTTAAGCCCAACCCTAATCTGAAGTCTGAACGGGCTGATAATAAAGAAATTGGAGTGGTTTTTGATTATCAAAATGTATTTGGTGACAATGATTCATTAGTGACACGAGTGAATATTTTTCAAAATGACATTAAAGATTATATTGGCGATTTATATAGCGTAGATTGGCCTGACGGTGAACGCGTTAATTTAGATGAGGTGTCACTCAAAGGTTATGAAGTCACGACCAGTTATGAAGTAGGAACGTGGGATTTCTCGGCAAGTTATGCTCGAACACGCGGTACGGATAGTAATACTGGCTTGTCTTTGACAGAGATGCCATCGGATAAAATTAACGTTCAAACTAATTACGAACTAACTGATGAGTGGGCAGTAGGAACCGTGGCGTCATTGGCGTTTAAACATCAACACGCACCTAGCCAACAAGTAGCTGAAAATGGATTAGAGGATATTCCAAATGAAGGATTTGGGACGTGGTTTACCATGGATATATTTGCCACTTACAAGCCACAAGTCATAAAAGGATTGTCAGCACGTTTGTCAGTAACTAATGTATTTGATCGTGCGTATGCACAGCGTTTAGATTTTGAGCGTAATGGTGATGTTAAGCCGATTAATGAATTTTATCAGGAAGGACGCAGCATCAACCTTAATGTGAGTTATCAGTTCTAACCAGGTAAATACTAACGGTAACCCAGCGTTATGCTTGTGGTTACTGTTTCTTCCGATTTAATCGAGCTATCGTTAAACAGCTCATCGAAAACACGAATAATATAAACCCTGTCTTGTTGCACTGAAAAAACGCTGTAGGTTAGTTCATTTTTTTCGCTGTAACGATAGCGGGCAATTACTTCCCCTTGGTCAACAACATTGAATGAAAATTTGTGCGTATTGTCGTCGTCATCGATTACGTGTGGGATTCGTAGAATAATACGGCCGTCTTTAGGCGCAGTGAATGTTAGGTAACGTAAAGTGCCGGGCCTTTTGGCAGACAACGATTGTAGTGCACCATTAAATGAAATATCGTTACGTTGGCCCACGTGAACGGGAAGGTAAAAAGGATATTGGACTATTTCTGGTAGCAGTTCGTCGTTGCGTCCTACAATGTGAGCGCTTAATGGTGTTTGCTGGCTCCCCCATTCGTCATTAAAATTAAGTTCTAATTGTGCCCCTAACTCATCAATGGCAAATCGTTGTGAGGGTTTTTGTTGCTTTAGTGCCTGTGCAAGGCTATAGACAGTGAGCAAGCTTGAGTTATTAACACTCGACACTAAGGCTTGATGCAAACCCTTCATACCAATTTCATTATGTAGTTTAGTTGTACGCGCAC
>Ga0209396_1000752_pt1 | contig 37362 bp, 29 predicted proteins | sample GOMGulsemesocosm_6_FD_184638 | JGI IMG/M metagenome (GOLD analysis project Ga0209396, IMG submission 184638) | Methane-oxidizing microbial communities from mesocosms in the Gulf of Mexico - GOM8C Gulf of Mexico (SPAdes) (version 2) | ecosystem: Environmental > Aquatic > Marine > Cold seeps...
CCATAAGATGCTGCACCTTGAAACTCAGGCGTAGTGATCATTTTAGGCGCTAAGCCCGCATCACACATTTGGCCCTGAATGGATAAAGCATCCACATAACTCATACCGGTATTTTTTATATTCTTTAACCAATAAGCAGTTAAGTCGACATCACTGGTTTTTGGATAATCAAAAATGTGGTGATAATAATTGGATTTACCGGCAATAGGGTTTGTAGTCCAATCTACGAACTTAATGCCCTGTTTAAAGGTCGCATCACATTCTAAGATAAACTCGGTTTCACTAATGCCAAGATGCTGTAATGATTGGCGCATCATGGGTACAGTACCCTCTCCAACGCCAATGGCAGGTATATTCGCAGATTCAACTAAGGTGATTTTTACACTATTGGGGTTTTGGGTAATCAAATTTTTCGCTAAGTGATTGGCCGCTAACCATCCCGCAGTACCACCACCAACAATTACTATTTTTTTAATCGCATGCTCTTTCGACATGACAGATACTCCAATAGAAGATTAAGCTTTCGGCGCTTTATGAAGGTTTTTTAAGTAATCGCGATGTGGCATAACCATATTGCTAACTTGCTTAACCCTGTTACTAAACTCATCATACATCTTCTTATTTTCTGCACTATCAGCAGATAAATGTAGCTTAGGATAATGGTTCATCCCATATAAAACTGCGCGGTAATTCTCATCAGAGAACATGGTGATATAGTTCCCTGCTAAGTCCATATATTCACAGATTTTATGTTGCCAAGTTGCCAGCTTTTCTTCTAAGCCATCACAGTATTGTGCCGTTTTATGAACTTCACGCCAAAAGTCAGTGTCGTCTCGGTCAGTTAAGCAATAATGTAAAACAATAAATTGCTTCAAGTCTTGATAGGTACCATTCATAATTTTATTATATGAATCTCGTACTGATTGATCGGTATTCTTACCTGTTAAGTGAGTTCCTAATAATCTAGCGCTGGCATTAATTAAGTGTAAGCCGGTAGATTCAAGAGGTTCAATAAATCCTCCAGATAAACCAAGAGCGAGACAATTACCTACCCAAAACTCTTTTAAACAACCAATATTCATATCAAGATGCACTGTGCGAAGTACTTCTTTATCACGCCCGTTACCTTCATTGAGGTGATCAAGTAACTCGGTTTCAGCTTCTTCTTTACTGATACGGTTACCATCATAAACATAACCAGTGCCACGACGATTCATTAAATCTATCTGCCAAACCCAACCATTGGTTAACGCCGTAGCTTCGGTATAAGGTTTAGGCTCTTGCTCTTCACTGTAGGCTAGTTGCACTGCAACCGCTTTATTACAAGGTAAGGCATCTTCGAAAGACTGCCAGTTTGTTTTTCTATCTTTAACTTGGTTTATTAAAAGCCCTTTAAAACCGGTGCAATCTATAAATAAATCAGCGGTAAAGCTGCCTTTGTCCGTGTGAACAGCAACAATATTTTCACCTTCAACATCAACTGTATCTACCGAAGCTTTTACATGCTTGATCCCTGCCTCAACACCTTTTTTGGCCATAAAGGCTGCCATTTTTATAGCATCGAGATGATATCCATAGGGAACAACACCTTCATAACCACGTGAATTCGCATTCTTAGGTGATAAACCTTCTTTGATTAGATGTGATGAGATAGAAATAGCTTCATCATAACGCTCTTTTTCAAAACCTTTATCTAGAACCCAAGCAGAAGATATATCAAGCACCCGACCGATATTTTGCTGTTCGAATGAATGAAAATATTCATGGGTTGAACCATCTTGATTTGGCTTCATCCAGTTACGAAACATTATGCCTGTTTTCAACGTTGCATTAGTCGCTTGCAACAGCTCCTTTTCATCTAAGCCCATGGCGGCAAAGTAACTACGAATGTTATGTACGGTTGCTTCGCCAACACCAACAGTGGGAATATTAGGACTCTCAATCAGGGTAATAGCAACATTAGCTTGGCTATGATTATAGAGCTTATTTAAATAAAGAGCTGTCATCCAGCCTGATGACCCACCGCCAACAATTGCAATAGATTTCACTTGTTCATTTACCATGTATCCTCCCACTATTTATAGTTTTATTACTTTTCGCTTTTTAATTTAGCTAAACTAGTTAGCTGATGTAAAGAGCTTAAATGATTATAAATAGGTGCCAAATAACCTCTTTGACGTAGGATAAGAAAATCTTTATCAGACAAAGCGCTTAAGGCTTTTTCATCAACTAAATACACGCCATTAATGCCAATGTTCTCGCCATTTAGTTTCATAGATAGATTTTGCTCACTTAATAGAGACTTTTCGACTAAGAAGTCGGTAAATGCTTTAGTCGTTTGGCTATGTTCAAAATATTGCCCTAATGCATTTTTACGTTTTTCCATATATTCGGTTTCATTACCTTCATCATCAAACAGCGCATCGCCTTCTTCATTTGAAACAAGGTGACTGTCTTCTTTAATAACAACTTGGAGCTGATTTTCATCATTTTGCGTTGGTACTAAAGCGAATGGATGGTGAGTAATAAGCGCAGGAAGATAGTTAGCTAACCACTTATCTTCACTGTAGAAAAGATTTTCGTTTGCCGTTAGACCAAGTAAGGCAACAGATTGAAACTCACCTGTCTGTCCATTTTTAACAAACACGATTGGCATTTCACCGCTAGCACGTGAAAATTCATGAATTATCAGTGGTACTACTTGCTGCCCTTTAGCATGTTGATAATCCCGAGTAGATTTAATCTTTACTTGGCTATGATTGGCATAATTAATTGCTTGGATCGCAGAAGTCATTTGAATATCCTTGAGGTTTATTTTTTATATTTAGTTATGATTTATACGGGGAAAAGCCGCTATTATCCAGCTTTTTTTGGGTGATTTTGTCATTTTTTATGTATAAAAAAAGGGGAGTTAAACTCCCCTTTTTTCATCAAATTTTAAACGATTAGCTTAGAATCTGATGCTTACGCCTGCACTGAAACGAGTAGCCATTTCATATGCGTATAGTGGGAAACCATTGGTAAAACCACTTGCGTTACTTTGCTGAACGTTATTACCATCTTGAACTGATGATTCACCAGTTAAGTTAATAACATCAAATTTAAAGTCAATGTTATCATTCATGTGGTAAACAGCACCTAAGTCTACTGAGCCAAAAGCATCGTGTAAACGGTTACCGTATGAACCTTCTTCACGAAGCATGTACTCAGAACGGTAGTTATAAGATACACGTACTGAGAAGTTATCATCTTCATAGAAACCTGAAGCATTCATTACGTGGTCAGAACTATCGCTTAAGAATGCGTTTTGATCGCTAAACGTATCATCATCAGTGCTTGTATCAGTATAAGTATAGTTAGCCATTAAACCAAAACCGTTATCAAAGTCTTGTTGGTATTGTAATTCAATACCAAATACTTCGCCGTCTTTAGCATTTTCTTTTTCTTGTACAGTCCAACCAGCAGCTTCTTCTTCAGGGCGAAGCTCACCAGCGAAAGGACCACCTGGTAAGTTAGCTGAGCTTGAATGATACTCTGTAATACTAACGAAGTTAGCAACATCCTTCATGAACATTGTTGCGCCTAACAATGAACTTTCATTGAAGTACCATTCAACACCAATTTCAAATTGATCTGCCATGAAAGGGTCTAAGTCTACGTTACCAACAACCCAAAATTGGTTGTTATCTAAGTTATCATTAGCACCTAAAACGTTAGGGTTAACATACATATCGTTGTACTGAGGACGCGCTATAGTACGAGCAGCTGCTGCACGGATAATAACATCATCAGTAAGGTTATATGCTAAGTTAGCACTCGGTAATACTTCAGCATAATCACCATCAGTACTAGTTTTAACGCCGTCTGAGTAATAAGTAGAAGTAGCATCTGTCATTACATAACGCACACCAAAGTTACCACGGAAGCCGCTATCGGTATTGTAGTTTGCCATTACATAAAGAGCTGTATTGGTTTCGTCAAGTTCTCTATAAGAACCTAAGTCTTCAGTTTTTCCTGTTATGCTAGCTTTTGCGATATTTTTGAAAGCATCAATATCAAAATCAGATATTTGATAATCGCCATCACCTACATCAATAGTACCTGTTCTTAGACCTGCTGTAGAAAGCATGTTATCAAAACCGTCAGCTTGGTCAAACTCATAACGACGAGAAGTAGTATTGTGATCACCGTAACGGAAACCAGTTTTAATGCTTGTTAAAAAGTCACCATCAAGTTCGTATTCGAAATCAGCTTGTAAGTATACTTCTTCATCTGTTTTAGGTGTAGCGTTAAAGTTAGAGCCTGTACCCATAGCGAAAACACCAGGGTCGTACTCAGACATAGATTGACCAGCAATACCGTTAGGAAGCTGCCAAGTCTGCTCACCACCAGTGAAATCGTAAGTACCGCCAACAATTGGGGTATTTACGCCATCTTCAAGTACCATTTCAAAATCAGTACCACCAGTAGATGTTGTACTACCAACTTGTACTTCTAAGGTAAATGAATCACCTTCATACGTTGTTTGTAAGTCGATAAGATCTGAGTTCATTGTTGCTTCACGAGGACGAGCTTGATAAAAACCAGAAGCTAATTGACCTTTAACTGCAACACCACGGTTATCAGCACTACAATCACCACCTAAACATTGCTCAGGAGTATTACCTGACCAAGAGTGATCACCTTGTGTTAACCATAACGCATAGTTCACGTTATCTGCTTCCATTTGCATGTCCATCGCATTTAATACGAAAGATAAGTTATCAGTTGGAGCATATTCTAAAGCAACAGTTAATGCTTGACGTTTACGGTCTTGTTCAAAGGCAACCGGGCCTGCACCCCATTCCCAGAAAGCTTCGTTACCTTGGCGTTGTAATTGACGTTCTTGCATTACACCAGAAACCATTACACCAAAACTCTCTTCTTCGTTTTTCCAGCTATACATGCCAGAAACTTGAGGGTCTGTTGATTCTGAATCATCAGAATACATAGCTTCAAGTCCAACAAATGCTGTATTAGCATCCATCTCTAATGGAGTACGAGTATTAACGACAACTGTACCACCAACACCACCTTCAATAAGGTCTGCTTGAGAAGTTTTGTATACCTCTAAGTCACCTACGATTTCAGAAGGAAGTAATTCATAGTTAAAGCTACGTTTTGCTGGTTCAAGTACAAACCAACCAGTAGATGCAACGTTTTGGCCATTTAAAGTTGTTTTAGTAAACTCTGCACCAGCACCACGAATTGAAACTGAAGAACCTTCACCAAATTGACGTTGAATAGTAACACCAGGAATACGTGCTAATGATTCAGCAACGTTTTTATCTGGAAACTTACCAATATCTTCAGAGCTGATTACATCAACAACCCCGTCAGCAAAGCGTTTTGCGTTTACGTTAGCTTTTAAGCTACCGCGTAAACCTGTTACTTGAATGACTTCTACATCGTCTTTTTTAACGGCTGCTTCTTCGGCTGCCATAGCTTGTGATGATACACCAGCTAGGATCATAGCAATTGAGCTTGCTAACACGCCTTTTTTAAATGTTTTAGTTGACATCGACTTTCCCTTACACACGTTTTGTTTTTTAGAATGTTTTTATTTTTGCTTTAATTTTTTATTAAGTTTTACGACAGCGCTGTCAATATTTAATGACAACGCTGTCATAAGACGTAATAAACCATACCGCTTATTGTTACGTTTGACCAGAATAAATTAACCAATAATTGCAATATGATTACATAAAAACACAAAGGCATTGAATTAATTCACTTTTTTACTTATATTTTTTTGTTACTGAATTGATAACTATCTAAATAGTTACCGAGTTTTGTATAAAAAAAACACGTAAAAAACGATTGTATGATTTTTTATTCTCTATGATGGAATAAATATTCACTTCCATAAAGAAATGTAACTCAAGAATTATTTGTTGAGGATATTTGATTTATGAACAAAAAAAAGCTAACGCCTAAATTAATAGACATTAGCTTTTAGTAAATCCGCTTTCTTTTGCTAAGTTTCGTCTAGCAATACTCTGGATTTTTAATCATCTACGGGGTTATCGTCGATGTTATTTTGCTGATTGATAAAAATTCAATAAACTTGAGGTTGAACAATCATGTTGTTCAGAAATATTGTCTGACTCTAATTCTGTCTGGATCTCAGCAGCGAGACCTTTACCAAGTTCAACACCCCATTGATCAAATGAACATATCTGCAAGATAATACCTTGAACAAATATTTTGTGTTCATAAGCAGCAATTAAACTACCAAGATTTTTTGGGTTAATACATTTTAATAAAATGGTGTTAGTTGGTCTGTTACCCTTATGTACTTTGTGCGGTGCAACTTTGTCGATATAATCTTCAGTTCGACCTTTAGCTTTTAAATCTGCACGTACTTGCTCTTCATTAACACCAGCCATTAATGCCTGTGTTTGCGCAAAGAAGTTTGCCATCAATGTTTCATGGTGCCCTTTTACTGGTGTTACACTTTTAACTGAGCCAATAAAATCAGCAGGCACAACATTATTACTTTGGTGCAAGTATTGATAGAAAGCATGTTGACCATTGATACCTAACTCACCCCAAATAGAAGGTACTGTGGCATAGTCAATTTCATCTCCATCCCAGCTAACCGACTTACCATTACTTTCCATTTCAGCTTGCTGTAAATATGCAGTTAACATATGTAAGGTCTGATCGTATGGCAAAATAGCTTGGGACTGAGAGCCAAGGAAAGTAGTATTCCAAACACTAATCAATGCCAAAATTGCTGGGAGGTTTTCTTTTAGTGGCGCGTTGATAAAGTGCTGGTCCATGTCATGAGCACCGCTAAGCAACTCTTTAAACTTATCAAAACCTAAATCAAGTGCTATCGCAAGACCAATAGCTGACCATAAAGAAAAGCGACCGCCAACCCAATCCCACATATCGAAGATGTTTTGCTCTTCAATACCAAAACTCATGGCATTTTCTTTATTTGCTGTCACGGCTACAAAATGCTTAGCAACAGAGTTCTCATCAAAAGATGCACTCGTTAACCAATTAATAGCTGTACGTGCATTTGTCATCGTTTCTGTCGTAGTAAAGGTTTTACTTGAAACGATAAATAATACTTTTTCAGGTTCTAATGGGCGAAGCACATCGGCAATTTGCGCGCCATCTACATTCGATACGTAGTGAACATTTACACTACCATCGCTGTAATGTTTTAATGCTTCAGTTACCATTTGTGGACCAAGGTTAGAGCCACCAACACCAATATTAACAATATCGGTAATACGCTTGCCTGAATAACCTAACCAGTGCCCTTGACGAACTTTATCGACAAATATTTCCATATCAGCTAATTGGCTTTGTACGTGGTCTGTAACATTTTCACCATCAATAATAAGTGGTTCATCACTTTGACGACGTAAGGCGGTATGCAATACTGCGCGGTCTTCTGTCTTATTGATTTTCTCACCAGCAAACATCTTAGCTCGCCAATCACAGACTTGTGTTTCTTCAGCCAAATCTAACAATGCGTCTAATGTTTCACTATCTATTAAGTTTTTAGAGTAATCAAGTAGCATATTTGGCAGCTCAATAGAGAACTTATTGAAACGTTCACTGTCTTGTGCAAACAAGGTATTCATGTGCTGAGATTTTTTATCTTGGGCAAGTAACTGAAGTTTCTTCCAGCTAGCGAGTGTTTGACGAGATGACATACTAATTCCTATAAGGTGATTTAGACACAATTATCGACGCTATCACTACCGTTAAATTGAGTATTTGCTCGATTTAACCGCTATGACATGTGATATTTTAATGGTACCCTATAAAAAAATGACAGCGCTGTCAATTAATAATACTCTAAAGAATACTGTAAAATCCTGTAGATTACTACAGTGCGGCTATGCAATAATTACCACCGCTGGGGCACTCAGTGAGTTTATAAAAATAAGAACAAGGTTATCTGCAGATGAAAGCAACAATAAATGACGTCGCAAAACAAGCTGGCGTATCAATAAAAACGGTATCTCGTGTCATCAACAACGAGACTTCTGTACGTCAGTTAACACGAGAGAAAGTGCAACAAGCTGTTGAAGAACTCAATTATCAGCCTAATTTATCCGCACGTAACTTAGCGGGTGCAAAGTCATTTTCGGTTGCTTATATATACGATAACCCAAACGCCTATTACATCATTGATATGCAAGAAGGCATATTATCTGCGTGTAAGCAGCAGGGCTTTGAATTATTAATTCACCCTTGTGATGCAAAAAATAAAAGCATTACTGAAGAGGTTGTTAATATGGTTAAGCATGCACGTATTGCCGGCTTAATTTTAACTCCTCCTCTATCTGAAATGCCTGAATTTGTTAAAACATTAGTCGACCTTGATGTTAAAGTTGTTCGAATTATGTCGGGTGACGTAGCACCAGATGATCTAAGTCCATGCGTTATGGTAAACGATAGAGATGCCGCACAAACTATCACACAACACCTCATTGACCTAGGCCATACAGATATTGCTTTTATAGCGGGTGATGCAGAACATATGTCGACTATTGAGCGATATAAAGGTTATAGAAGAGCTTTAAAAGCAAGCAACATTGATTTTGATAAAACACTCGTTATTGAGGGAGACTATTCCTTTGATTCAGGAGTAAGTGGTGCAAAGCAGTTGATGTCTTGTGAAAAGAACAAAACTCGTCCAACTGCCATTTTCTCTTGTAACGATGAAATTGCAGCAGGGGCATTATTTGCGGCACGATTAATGAGTATATCTATACCCGATCAACTCTCTATTGTCGGCTTTGAAAATAGTCCATTTTCCCGTCAAACGTGGCCAAAGCTTACTACAGCCGATCAGCCTAATAATCAAATAGCTGAAGATGCAGCGAATTTACTTATTAGCCAAGTTCGTAAACAAAAGAATCAAACAACCATCAGCCAGTATGTACCAAAACTTATCATTAGAGACTCAACAGCTAAGTGTTAGCTTAGGTTTTACAAAGTATAAAATCACATTGAAAACTCACACTGTAAGTGTGAGTTTTTTTTTGATGATACAACAGGGGAACACTCAGAGGTTAGTAACGTAATTTGAGTATATACCCGTCACCATTCAAGATGCATGTTTCAGAGCGGTTGAGCGATTTCAATTCAAGGCGCAGTGATGAAGGAATAGTTATTCCCTTCTAAGTCACTGCAACAAAAAAGTGGTATTGCTCAAACGCTTCTATGATGGGTTTAAAATGACTTTATGTTGCGGTTAATAATCAAAACATAGAGTGACTATGTTGGGATTATTTTCCTGCCTAAAGGCATTTAAATTCCCACTAAAATCGAGCACTTTGAATGGTAACGGGTATATCTATTGTTATTTGATGTTGAAGCTATCATCAATTTTTTTCATTTTAGCTAAGTGGTTTAAATGTGCTTTTCTTGCTGCAAAAATAAAAATGCTAACGATAGCTGTTATTGACAGTGCGAGTACAGTAGGGTCTTGTGAAAGCGTTCTGCTAAGCCATTCCATGGTTTAATTTCCTTTATGTGTGTACTAAAACGTCAAATATCAACTTGTATTTTTAATACAAGTGAGCCAGAAAAACATCCTACTGGCTAATAATGTCGCATATTTTAAGATATTTAGTACACGTGTTCAAGTCTTAGAATATTAAAATATACTTTAAGCATTATTCCTCAAAGTAAGTTCCCCAACCATCATAGTCAACACCACATTTTTTTGCCAGTTCAAACATAGCTTTAGTTTCTTTTTTGATTAGATCTACATCCAACATTTGTTCGGTAGCAATATCAAAAGCAAAGACTTTATCGCCATTTTCTAATTCAGCCTCTTCCGGCTCTTCAACTTCAAGACCTAACTTAAAAGCCGCGATAGCAGCCTTTTCGAGTAAATCAAAGTCACTACTAGCAAAATGATGTTCAATCGTGTGATAAACTTCCTCATTAGTACCGTCCTCAAGCAACTCCGAAATTAACATTTCAGTATGGCTAAACCATTGTTGTAATTCTTCATCAATCATTTTTATTACCTATATATGTTTATAAACAACGGGGTTATTGGTTATGGTGAGCCGCGGCTTCAATCGATAACTTTTCTATTTTATTATACATTAATTTATGCGTTTCATTTACCACCGAGCGTAAGTTCTCTCGGCTTGCATCATTGAGCTCAATTGGGTCTAAGAACTCTATGATAATTTTTCCATTGTTCCAACGGTTTAAAAGAATTGTTCCTACTTGATTACTCGCACAAATAGGTACAATAGGTACTCCCGCTTGAAGAGCGGTACGAAAAGCGCCGGTTTTCAATGGTAATAAACCTCTGCCTCGGCTACGAGTACCTTCCGGAAACATCCAAACAGAAAGCTTATCTTTTTTAATTTTATCTGCCGTCAAATCAATGGTATTTATTGCTTTATTGGTATTTTTCCGATCAATTAAAATATTACCCGTTAACCAATACATTTGTCCAAAAAAAGGAATCCATTTTAGACTTTTCTTTCCTACACTAACGGTACCAGGCAATACAGCATTCGCGTGCGTAAACAGATCATAACTATTCTGATGATTTGCCGCCCAGACAGCAGGTCCAATATTTTTAACCGATTCAGGAATTCTCACTTCTACTTCTACACCTAGAAGTGTCGGAATTTTTCCAAGAAATCGAGAGGTGTGATAAACATTATTACGGTGAAAAGGGCGTAATAAGCAATAGATAATAGAGATAGTACAAATGACAACCAACGCTAAGGTCATTAAAATAACGCGTATTACTGCTAGCAAAGAAAGCTCCAGCATAGGTAGCTAAAAAAGATTATGGGCGAGTATACAGAAAAAACAAATAATAAGGTAAAGCTATTATCGATTTATATTAGAAAATGACTAAGATGCCATAGTTGTTCAAATTAAGCGGAGTTTTTTTTAAACCACCGCTTAATTCTTTTACTGAGCAGTGAGACTTTAGGAGCTAATATGATTAAACATGTATCCTTGCCCCCAAACCGTTTCTATTTGATTTGTCTTCATCCCTGCTACAGTCAGTTTTTCACGTAGTTGTGACATTCTGACATCAAGCGTACGCTCTACTCCATTATATACACGCCTAAGCAAGGTGCTATAAAGTTGATCTCGAGACAAAATTCGCCCTTGATGCTCTATTAACGATTTTAATAAATTAAATTCAAAGGTCGTTAACTTTACCCCTTCACCATTAATAAAACACTTTTGAGATTTAGGCTGCAAGCAAATATCACCAATCGTTAAGCTAACTAACTCAACGGGGTTCATATTATTGTTTTGACGACGAAATAATGCTTCAATTCGCATCATTAATATTCGACTATCGATAGGCTTCATCAAATAATCATCTGCACCAAGATTGAATGCATCAAATTGCTCTTGTTCACTATTTTGACTCGATACTATAACTAATAGACCGTCAAATAATGCACGAAGGTCACGAATAATTAACAATTGTAAATTATCCGAAAAACCAACATCTACCACTATCATGTTGGGTCGATGATCAACTAAATAGCTTTTTAATTCCTGGCTAAGAACTTCACCCGTCGAGATTTTTATTGTTTGATAAGCTGCTTGATTACCATTCGTACTGAAGGCCTTACTTAGGTAATTATCATTTTCAATCAACAATAACTTTTGTTGTGATTGTTTATTCAGATTAGTTTCAAGTGTTTGTGTATTATCAACGAGCTCGATACTTGATCCCATGACAGACTCCTTAAAATTAAACGACTTTGATTTAGTAACTAAAGTATAAAATCAAAGTCGCTTGGAGACTGTAATAGCTTGTAAAGGAACTGTAACAACTTGCAGGGCTTGTAAGTGGTAAATAGATTGAAGGTTAATCGTTTTTAGCAAAAAGTAAAAAATCATGTGGTTTAATGCTTAAGCTGACTTGTTGCTTTAATGACAATGCCGTATCGCTATATAAACTTAATTTATTAAAAGCTAATGTCGAAGGTGAATTTGAGCTTACAATACTATTTAAGTAATAATGGTAACCTTGCTCTGTAACACTAATGTACTCGACTTGCGCGTTGGCAACATTATTTTCATTCTGGTTATCATTAAGTATAATTTGTGAGGGTTTCACCAGTAAATAAGCGTAGTTGCCTAACTCAACATCTTCAGCTTTAAGCACAAGTTTGCCTAATAAACTCTCTGCGTTAGTTGCCTTCATTTGGCAAGGTAACCAGCTACCTAATTGGAGAAAATCTGCGACTTGATAGCTGTTTGGCTGCTGGCAAATAACACTGGGTGCATCAAGCTGTAATAACTTTCCTTGCGCCATTACTGCCATTTTATCTGCAAAAGTAAATACTTCATCTTTATTGTGGGTTACAAAAATAGCAGTCATTTTAAACTGCTTTAATAACAACCTTATCTCGACCATTAACTCATTACGAAGGCGAGCATCGATATTTGAAAAGGGCTCATCAAGTAAGAGTAATTTAGGTTTTGGGGCTAAAGCTCTTGCGATTGCCACACGTTGCTGTTGACCACCAGACAGCTGGTGAATATAGCTGTCACCTAAGTCGTTTAACTTTAATATTGTCAGTAAGTGATTTATTTGTGCGACTTGCTCTGCTTTATTTAACTTAGCAATCCCAAAAGCAATATTTTCTTTTACTGTTAAATGAGGAAATAACGCATAATCTTGGAAAATCATGCCCACTTGTCGTTTTTCAGCCGGAAGACAGTTTTTACCATCATTTAATAAAAGGCCATCAATTGTTATTTTACCTTCACTTGGTTTATTAAAACCCGCAATAGCGTTGAGTAAGGTGGTTTTTCCACAGCCACTCGCACCAACAAGTCCTAAAATTTCACCTTCATCAAGCGTTAAATCCAACTCGGATAAAACCACTTTATCTTGTAATTTCACCGAAAGTTGTTGAATTGTTAATAACACCGTCATACTTTTTCCTTGCTCTTATTCAGTAACACAATAGGTAATAAACCAAACAACACAATAAGGATTGCCCCTAACGCGCCTTGCTCTAACATTTCATCAGAAATAAGCTGATAAATTTGGCTACTTAGCGTTTCAAAATTAAATGGCCGTAGTAGTAATACCGCAGGTAATTCTTTCATTGCCTCAACAAAAACTAATAACCAAGCGACAAAAATTGCAGGAGTTAAAATAGGTAAATGTACCTTAGTTAAACTGCCCTTTAAGTTAACCCCTAATGACGCTGGTGCATAATCAAGAGATTGTGGAATTTGTTTAATGCCACTAACAATAGTGCCATTGGCTATAGCGGAAAAACGCACCACTAGTGCCAATATAATAGCAAATAGTGAACCTGATAAGATTAGTCCTGGCGCAGTAAAGCCTAGAGCCTCAACCACGCCATTTAGCCAATGATCAAGTGGCCCCAGAGTTGACAACATTGCCATAGCAAGTACGGTACCTGGTACTGCATAACCAAAACCTGATATTTGCTGTGGCAGCTGACGATATTTGTCACTGTGCAAACGCTGATATAAGCCTAATGATAAAGCAATTAGTACCGCTACGGTTGCCGCAACAACTGAAATTTTTAATGAATTAACGCCGGTAGACATTAACACCGATAACTGTGCCACATCGCTGTATTCTATCGCCATAACGATTAATAACGTTAATGGAAGTAAAAAGCCAAAAATGACCAGTGCCCAACAAAAAATACTAGCAATAACTTGCTGGCCAAAAGATAGCTGAATAAGCTCTCTATTTAAATTAGGGCGAGCGCTCTGATGACGCAGCCCTGCCCTACTTTTTTGCTCTGCTAATACCACAAACAGTACTAATAACATCAATACGCTTGCTAAGGCATTTGCTGCGCCTAAATCACCATAACCAAGCCAAGTATCATAAATAGCCGTGGTAAGGGTATTAACTGAGAAATATTGCACGGTAGCAAAATCAGCTAAGGTCTCCATCAACACTAAACTCGCGGCAACTGCAATTGCAGGTCTTGCCAAGGGTAGCGCAACTTTAAAAAAACTTTGTTTAGCGGTTAAGCCAAGTAATCGACTGGCTCGAGTTAGGTTTTGATCTTGCTGTTCGAAAGCGCCACGAGTCAACATGTAAATATAGGGAAATAACACTAACGCCAACATTAAAGCCGCGCCAGGTAAGGTACGAATATCAAAAAACCAATAATCACTTGGCGATTGCCAATCAAACCAAGCTCTCAGGCTGCGCTGGACCGGACCGGCGTAATCAAATAAATCAGTATAGAGATAAGCCACTAAATAAGCAGGCATTGCTAAAGGTAGCAGTAATAACCAGCGTAATTGCTTTTTGAAAACGATATTCGTTTGGGTAATGATAGCGGCGCTAAATACGCCGAATATTAATGCTAATAATACCACCCAAAAGGCGAGTAATAGGGTATTTTCGAGATAACTTGGTAGTACCGTCTGCCACAAATGAGAAAACAATTGTGTTGAAGCATTAACACCACCAACTAGCATAACCAGCACAGGTACCATAAGTACCAGTGCTATTAGGTAACTAGATAACTTCCATGTTTTACTGTTATTCAGTGCTATCACAAATCAAACTGTGCTTGATCTAATAACTTCAATGCTACTTTACGGTTTTTAGCAATGTCTTCTAACGGCAATGTATCGGCTTTATAACTTCCCCATGAAGCAACAAGCGTGGATACTTCAACACCTGCTCGAACTGGGTATTCCATATTCGTTTCTGCGTATAACTGTTGCGCGGGTTGAGACACTAAAAACTCCATCAAGCTCTGCGCATTTTTGGCATTCGGAGCATATTTAGCCATGGCAACGCCTGAGATATTAATATGGGCGCCACGATTTTTTTGGTTAGGGAAGTTAATATACACTTCATCTGCCCATACTTTTTGTTTGTCATCTTTTAACATTTTGCCAAAGTAATAACTATTGCCTAAAGAAATATCACACAATTTTTGATGAATTGCTTGTACTTGGCCACGGTCACTGCCCTGTGGTTTACGTGCTAAATTACTCTTAACTTTTTTCAGCCAGTCTAACGTATAAACTTCGCCATGTTCGCTGATCATTGACGCTACTAAAGCAACAGTATATGGGTGTTTGCCACTACGAGTACAAACACGACCTTTATACTTTTCATCGGCTAAATCTTCATAGTTTACATCTATCTTGCCTAAACGTTTTGCTGAATAGATATTACGAACGCGGGTAGTTAACGCAAACCAAGTATTATCTTGTGCTTGGTATTGCTTAGGAATTGCCTCACTTAAAATAGTTGAGTTAACCGCTTGAACTAAGTTTTTGTCACGTAATTCAACCAAGCGGCTAATATCTGTGGTAAGTAATATATCGGCGGGACTATATTTACCTTCACGGGCTAAACGCTCAGCCATGCCTTTTTTAGCAAAAACTACATTTACTTTAATACCCGTTTGCTCGGTAAACTTATCGAACAAAGGTTTCACAAGAAAAGGTTGTCGGTAAGAGTAAACATTAACTTCTTCACTTGCATTAGCAATAAAACTTGTCATAAAACTAACTGTAGAAAGTAATGCAACAAATGAGGTAATAATCAATTTTTTCAACATAAATAGTGTCTCCATAAAATATTGTGGACGAATTGTACAAGCACTGTAAAAGCTGTCAAGGTATTTGAGAATAACTCTCATTAAGACTTGTAACAGATCATTTTTGTGGTAGTTAAGCTAAGTTAAACCTACGGCGCCACTGATCAACAACCAAGATGCAAAAAATAACTTCAGCTTAGTTGCTGATAAATGTGTAACTAAGGTTTTAGCAAAAATGCCACCTAATACCGCCCCCGGACCGGCAAATAAAACCACTTGCCAATAAACATCATGATTAACTTGGCCAATTGCTGCCCAGACGCTAATAGCAGACACAATAACCGCTGCAGCTACTGCCATACTAATATCAAAATGACGTAACAGTAGGTAAATAACTAATAACTCCCCCACGCCTACACTTAACCAAGCAGTAACGGCGCCACCAAACAAACCAATCAACACCAGTGCAATATAGTCAACATAATATAACTGGCTACGCTCACGGTGTGGTTGCAGCAAATAGATGGTCAATATGATGAAAAAGCCTAAAAGCAAAGAGAACCAACTAAAACTAATATGCAAAGCTGCAGGAGAATTAGCCTGGAAATAAAAGACTGCATATAAACCAATAACTGAAGCAACAGTGGTTACACTAATGATGCGTTTAAAACCTTGCCATAAACGTAGGTCTGTTTTTTCTGTTTTATAATGGTGCCACCAAGTAACAGCCCCAGCGGTCATGCCAAAACATTGAATAGCAAAGCTTGTCGCTATTGATTCTTGCTCAGTAAAATTAAGCTGTGTAAACATGGGAATGAACACCACACCGCCGCCAGCCCCTGTTGAATTAGCAAAAATAGCACCCAAAGCACCTAAAAATGTAAACAAACTATAATCAGCTAGTTCACTCAGCGGATAACTAGAAAGTAGCAATACGCATACCCAGACTGCTAAAAACAGTACGATAAACTTAGGGTTAGATAACCGCATAAATGCTTGTTTAACCATAGAGATATTACTTCATCTTTGTTTACTTATTTACTGCCGGCTTTACTCAACAGCAGGATTCTTCTTTGCAATAAAACTAGTCGCTTCGTCAGAAAAACAACTTTTAGATAGATAACTTTTACTGGCAATGTCTTTGCCGGTGACACTTTTGCCTAAACTAAAAAAGATAACAAAACCTAAGTCAGTTTCAGTAACAGCAGTAACATCTGTCCATAAAATACGACTATTGATATGAAATGATTCCGTCAGTATACCTTGCTCATCAACAGTAAGCTTAACTTCACTACCAGACGCCTTGCTAAGCATCTGTCTCATTACCCACCAAGGCTTATGGTAATAAACACTTAGCGTTTCGAGAATACCACAAGCTATAACAAACCAAGCAGCATAGGGGTTAACAGGAGTAAACAATAAAATAATCAAACCAAAAACAGTTAAGATATTGGCTTTAAAGTAGGTTTTTTTATTATGTTCTAACGTACTGGACTGGCTGTAACACTCACTATAATGAGCTTTATTTAAGATAAAGCTAGCGCTGAATGAGCTTGCTTGAGTTGTAGAAGGTTGGGTCATTATAATTTAGGTACTGGCGTGCATTAATGGATAAAATTATCGCTAGTTTATCAGAAGACATGCTAAAACGAGTAATTAATTGTATCCCTATTTACAAACAACTAATTCGTACTCTACTTTTGATAAAAGCAGTAACTATTATTCAGTTAACTGTATTTAATCATGGTTAAACACATATTAAGATGCTCAACATAGGCACATAGCTGTTGGAAATCTTTCGTCTCTATTTTTTCTTTTGATTCAAATAACTGCAAGCACATCATACCTATTGCTTTGCTTCCTATTTTTACTGGCACAAAAGCAATAGCGCCCTCTCCAATCAGCTCACTTATCTCTAGGGTGATTAAATCTCGCCAGCGAATTTCTTGGTGGTCATTGATCAACGCAGCGGTATCACTACTAAGTACTCTAGCAATTACATTATCACTATGTTTTATATCAATATTTATTTTCATAACATCGTCTTGCGCATTTTTATCAAGCACCAATCTTGATTTAACTCTCGCACGACCATCGACTAACATTAAAAAAGAACTACGATCAAAAGCAAAAGTATTGGCAATACTTACCAAGGCTAACTGTAAGTATTCATTAAAATCCTTACTGCTTTGCATCAACTTAGTCAGCCTCATAAAACCATCCAATAAGGCCTTATCCCTACTCACCACTTCTTTATTACTGAAGGATTCTCCAAGAGATTTAAAATCCTCAGCTTTCGGTAAACACTTAATACGCTCTATTAATATTTCAGCACCATAAGAAGAGAGTAATTTTTGAGCAAACTCACGAGTATGCTCTATCCGAACCTTTAACTGCTTTACTGAAACACCTACAATTTTGGAAATTTCTTCAAGTAAGCGATGATAGTCATCTTCACAACCTTCAGGGCTCGCAATAGTTGCGCTGAGTTTGTCGGCAAAATAAATAACTTTGACTTCATTGGTACGTGTGGTGGGTTGATCCAGAGCCTTAATAAGTAAGTCACTCAAGTTCCAAGTTCCCGCCAAGCCCTTACTTAATTCACTAAAGCTTGTATCCAACTCTTGCTGACAGTATTGGTCAAAATCCCGAGTAGATTCAGCCTCATAATTAGCTAATTTTTTAGCTACATCTCCACCCGCACTCCAAAAAGCGGTTTCTCCGACTCTATATAACATCGCCGCAAGGTACACTTCCTCTTGTACTTCTTCACTATATTTTGGCACCATCATCTTAGCCAGCATACCTGCATAAAAGGAGTTAGCCATTAATTGAGTCAAGTGTTCATAAACATTAATATCAAGCGTATTTGAAGCTAATAAGCTGGAAACTAACTTAGACGTTAAACAAATATTTTTGACCGTTTGAATACCAAGTACTACAGTGGCTCGAGAGACAGTAGTAACTTTATTAATACTGATGTGCTGAATATTGTTAGCGACTTTAAGCAAGCATGAGGACAGACCTTGATCATGCAAGATGGCTTCACTTAACTTAGGTAAGGATGATTTATCATCGTTAGAAAATCTATCCAACATTTTAGCTGTTGAAGTAATAGCGGGTAATTCGCTATTAGCGATAAGATCAATCCATTGCTCTGTGGTTCGTAAGCCTTTATTACTCATGACAATTTCTCAATGATTATCTTTAGTAAAGTATAGCTCTCATAATGCACTCAACAAGCCGTTATGTCTAAATTTTTAGCAAAAGAAAAACTACATTGCCTTATCTATTAACAGCTATAATATTCATTAGGTAATGTTGTTAAGTCCTCAGTCAACTGATTTACATGCACTAGGACCCTATTATTACATCGAAAAGAATATATAACTGAACAAAGAGAACTATCAACAAACACCATTAACAATTGACAGCGCTGTCATTTTTTAATAATGTAAGACGATATTTATCATACTGTAGAGTTTGCCGCTTAAAAACATAAGCGTACGGTGATACTTTATTAATTTAATTTTCCTAAGGAAAAAACATGCAAGTTATTATTTTTGATGATGCACAGCAAGTTGCCGAAAGTGCAGCAGAATGGGTTGCAGAATTAATCAGTAAAAAATCAAAACCAGTTTTAGGTTTGGCAACAGGCAGTACGCCTATTAGCCTTTATAAAGAATTGGTTAATAAGCACAAAGCTGGTGAGCTTAGCTTCAGCAATACCACTAGCTTTAATTTAGATGAATATTTAGGTATTGATGAAAAGAATGAACAAAGCTACCGTCACTTCATGAATGTAAACTTGTTCAATCACGTTGATATTGATAAATCTAAAACTTTCGTACCTACCTGTAACCAAGGTGAAAATCCAAGAGAACAAGGCTTAGCATACGAAGATAAAATTTCTCAAGCCGGTGGTATCGATTTACAAATTTTAGGGATTGGTGCCAATGGCCATATTGGTTTTAATGAGCCTACTTCAAGCTTAGCTTCTCGTACTCGTATTAAAACCCTAACTCAGCAAACCCTTGACGATAACAGTCGTTTATTTGCTGCTGATGAATTTCAACCAACGTTAGCTATGACCATGGGTATTGCGACTATTCTAGATGCTAGATATGTACTATTAATGGCAACAGGTAAAAACAAAGCAAAAGCAGTAAAAGATATGGTTACCGGTGCTCTATCAGCAGTATGCCCGGCTTCATCTTTACAGCTTCACGAAAACGCTATTATATTACTTGATAAAGAAGCAGCAAGTGAGTTGGAAGACCAAGAATATTACCTTTGGGCTGATAAGCAAAACTGTAAAATAAATCAAGATTTTGGTCTTTACCATAACTACTAAAATAGCAGCATCAGTGTTCAAGTATTCACTTAAACACATGTTAGTAAAAGCTAAGTAGTTAATCAGACACAAAAAAGGCACAAGTTAATAGATTAACTTGTGCCTTTTTTATTGTCTTATTTTCAACAGGTACGGCGATTATTCTGCCATTTTCAGTAATTGGGGTAAAAAGTTCTCACTTTCTTTCGCCAATTCACATTGCTGCTGTAGGATATCTTGGAGAATTTCTTTCGTTGTTAAGGGGTTTGCTAATACAACCCTAAAGACAATTACTTTTTCACCACCATATCGACTGACTTCTATGCGAGTACGTGAAACAAAAGAACGACCATCTTCACGCTGTCTCTTTTGAATAAACTTAGTCAGCTTACCGAGTAGCAAATTCACCGAGATATTGGCTTCCTCATCATTTCTAGCTAATAAGTTTTGCACTGATTTAGGCGCATAACGATACGTTAGTAAACACAATTCAGGTCGGGTTATTAACTCAAAGTCTTCATGTTGATTGATCAGCTCGGCAAAGTATTCAGCCTTTTCAATAGCCTGATTAATAAGCATTTCATAACCTGGTCGACTAATAATATGTAAGCTTGCATATACCAGCATAGCCATACCAGGGCGAGAGCCTTCTAACGTATGACTACCTAAATCTTTTGAGCCTTTACGTAATATATATTCCGCATGATGCTCAATCGCACTCACAGAGGCAGGATCTTTAAAAATAACTAAACCGGCGCCCATAGGTACATACATTTGTTTATGCGCGTCTATGGTCACTGAGTCGGCCTGTTCGATGCCTTTAAGCAAAGCACGGTATTTATTCGATAACAATGTTGCCCCACCCCAGGCGGCATCAACATGAAAATGACACGCATTTTGCTGGGCGATAGCTGCCATTTTATCAAGAGGGTCAATATTACCCGTTTCAGTGGTGCCAGCAACACCAACAATAGCGAGTACTTTGACATTTTGTGAAGCAAGTTTTTGGCATTTTTCTGCCAGCTTTTGGCAATCTATCTTATTATGTTCATCGGTAGGAATAGCAATAACATTCTCTTGGCCTATGCCGAGAATGTCAGCCGATTTTTTCAATGAATAATGACCACGTTCAGACACTAAAATAGCTAAATCTTGATAACCATAGTGTTTCATAGCACGGTGCAAGCCTTCTCTAGCTACGCCCCTAAAGTCACCATCAGCTTTTAATAGCTTATTACGAGCTACCCATAAAGCGGTAATGTTAGCGACAGTACCACCTGAGCAAAAAGCGCCTAAAGAGTGCTGTGCACTATGCATCCAGTTTTGATAAAAATCATCATCATGCTGGTATACCAAGTTGTGCATCATGCCTAATACTTGACGTTCGAGAGGCGTAAAAGCTTTTGATGTTTCTACTTTAACTAAGTTTTGATTTAATCCCACCATCAACTTAGATAGCGGTAAAATAAATGAAGGTAACGCTGAGGTCATGTGACCTATAAAGCTGGGACTTGAAGTATGTACTGATTGCGCGACTAATTTATCAAGCAAATGACGCATATGGTCAGAAACAAATTCAGGTTGCTCTGGAATATGAGGATTAATAAAATCTTGCTCAATATCCGTTAAAGCATTTTTACTGGCAACAATGTGGTTGTTTAAAAAACCAACCAAATTTTGCGACATTTCTTGCTCAAGACGCCCTAAAGTAGAATCAGGGGCTTCAGCAATGGTAAAAATTCGATGTAAAGACTCTTGCGTCGCATCTGCAATGCGCTTAGTTGCTCTCATAGTTATTCACTTTTACGGCTTGTGCTTTAGATTATAAAAGTTTTCTTTCAAACTTTTCCTTAAGCATTTTATAGAAAAAAACAACAAGCTTTACGTTATTATGGTTCGCACTTTAATAAAAAACTCAGCAAAAGTCTCCTATTTTTAGTATTTTCGTCTCATTTGAGTATAATAGCGACAAACTAATTCACGTCAAATTAACATGGATATTGTTTACTACTTATGAACAAGACTCGCAATAGAAACAGCATGGGCATTTTCTACAAGATAATAGCCATTTCACTCTTAACCTTATCAACGCAATGTTTTGCCGATGATTATTATATTGGTATGGATTATTTGACCACTGATATTGAATTGTCGAGTGAAAACGCCAAACCAAGTGCCATAGCGTTACGTGCAGGTGTTAGCAACAATAACATGGCTTTTGAAGCACAATACTTGAGAGGTAATGACGATGACATTTACCGCATGACGTTCGATTTAGAGCAAAGTGTTGCACTTTATTTTGTGATGCAATCAGACATTCGAGATGGTTTTGGTATGGATGTCTCTGTCGGTTATGCCATGACCGACATGACAGTGTCAGGTCCCGAAGAAACCTATAATGGTGAAGATCATTATAATGGCTTTTCATGGGGTGTCTCGATGCACCAGAAAATCCCCTATTTTGAACAAGCTAACATTCGTTTGGGATACCAATCTCTTTACAAAGACAGCTATATTGAAATAACGAATATTTCCCTTGGTTTCACCTATCACTTTTGAGAATAAATTTTAAGAAACACATTTAAATTTTCACTTAAAAATACTTTATATTGGCAGCTCTTATGAATTCATTACCTAATCTATCTAAAATAACACTCCTTAGCTTAGCGATAACAACTACCCTACTTACTGGCTGTGATTCTGATAATAACTCTGAGGAGTTAGCTAGAGCCGTTGAATTAGAAAAACTGCGCGCTAATGGCACCATAATAGAAGAGTTTGAAATAACCAATGGACAAATGCGCTTAGAAGCCGGCGAGTCGCATCAACTCATTGCAATAGGACTTGATAGCAAAGGGGACACAAGAGACGTAACAGCAGAATTGACCTCGTGGTCTTCAAGCGATACCAGCATTGCCACAGTTAATAGTAATGGATTAGTCACCGGCGTAAAAAATTCAGATGTTGATCAAGGCAAAGTAACTATAACCGGTACCACGATAAATGATATTGCGGGTGAAGGTGAAATGTCGATAAGTGATGTGGGCGTTAGCTCAATCACCTTAAAGCAAATCTCTCCTGAAACTGGAAATATTCATACTTGTATTGATGCGAGTATTAGCGGCGATGTCCGTTATGAAGATGATTATCTTTCTCTCAATACAATAAAAGATATGACTTTTACCCTTGATGATCAAACCAGTGCTGTTATTGATAAAAATGGTGTGTTGTATACCTCAGCCGAGGGCATAGAAAATACCACGATTACCTCATCAATAGGTGCTATTAACGCACAATTAACTGTCACGGCTGATCCTAAAGATTTAGATAGCATTGATATTTTGCTGGCAGATGAGATCACAACGACCATAACATTAAATATGGGTGATCGCGTCAAGGTCAATGCTCAAGCCAAACTTATTGAAAGCGTATCAACTGAAGTTTTTGATATAGACCCAAGCATAGAATGGCAACAACAAGATACAGGTTTAACAGGCCTCACCAATAGTGGCGTAAATAAGGGCACAATATTAGCACTTAAACCAGGGGTTACTCAGTTATTAGGTGTTTGTGGCGGCAAAGATGCCAAGGTTATTTTAACGGTCGAAGGCGATGCTAAACTTACCGATACACAAATTAATGAAGGTGAAGATACCATTACAATCAAGCCATTAAAATCAACTGAATTAAGCTTAACAGCAAATTATGATGCCTCACCTAGTAATATTAATGTTTCCGAATTTGCTAACTGGGAGATTATTGGTAACGATATAGTCGAACTTGAATTAATATCAGCGGGTCTTAGCAGCGCACATTATAAGATAACCAGTACTTCAGCCAGTGAAGGCTCTATTGTATTATCGGTAATTTATGACGGTATTATAAATACCGTCCAGGTCGACATAGAAAAATAGTCCATAGCGATAAACAGACCAAAACTTTCAAAAAATAAGGGATGCCAATGTGCATCCCTTTTTTATTAAAAAGTAATATGATTCAATTAACTGCCCAAATTAATCAACTGTATTTCTCGTAATTACTTATAGACGCTTTATCTTTGCTTTCAGCATGAGCCTTTAACCTAAGTTCGCCAGCTTTTCTCTAATAGCTTGGTAGCGCTGCTGCTCACATGAAGCAAAGCCTGGTATTTGTCTGACTTTGTTTCGACCAAACAAAGGCACTGTCATGCCAGCAAAAAAACGACAATAGCTTTCTAATGATAATGGTTGATTTATTTTACCTGACAGTCGCTCAGCTAAATCGCTCATGCCCTGCTTTAAACTATCATCACTTGGCCAAGGCACATTAACTTGAGAGTGCTGTAAGTGAGCAACTTGTCCACGACATACACTGCAGTGACCACATTGCTGCGAGGTGTTGGGGTTATCAAAGCTATTGTCATCAAAGTATCGTGATAAATTAGCACTTAAACAGCTATCTAATTGAAAAAATCGCACGAGTGAAGCGATACGCTTTATTTCTTTTTCTTCTTTATCAATAAAGTAATCAAAGAGCGATTGACTTAGCCTAGGGTCAGCAAGCTCATGAAGATTAACATTAAAAACTTCCGTCATACCCTTAGTTTCCAGCACAATTAATTGTTGCTCTTCTAGATATTCAAGTGCAGCAATAACGCGATTACGTTCAATACTTTTATCTTGTAAAAGAGTATCGAAATTTAAACTGCCCCATACTTTCTTAAAGTCTGTCGCATTAAATATGCGCTGGAGAAAATCCTGACGTTGATCATTAAAACTATTAAGGATTTCACCTTTGGGTTTTAACAACTTAATTTTGAAATCAGCAAAGTAGGCATAAAGCGGCTCAATAACACCACATAGCTCTAACTGCACTAATAAGGTTTTTAAAGGCAATTGTTTGATATTAGCGGCATTAGACAATTGCAGTATTTGTAACTCCCACTTGCCTTTTGCTTGACCATCATACCCTCCATAAGAATCAATGGTCATCGTATCTTTCTTAATAGAGTTAATCACCATTTCAATACCTGCTAATTCTGGGGTATCACCATAAACAAAGTTTTCAACCGTATTAAGACCATCAAGGTTTGCTAAGGTAAAACAGTAAGAAGGCATGCCATCTCGCCCTGCTCTGCCTATTTCTTGACTGTAGTTTTCAATCGATTTAGGCAAGTCATAATGAATAACAAAGCGAATATCACTTTTATCTATGCCCATACCAAAGGCAATGGTAGCAACAATAACTTGGATTTTACCGGCCATAAAATCTTGTTGAATTTGACTGCGGGTATCACTATCAAAACCGGCGTGATAAGCACAGGCGTTAATTCCCTGTTGCTGCATGTTTTGCGCAACCATTTCTGCTGTGTGTTGCAAGGTAACATAAACGATACCCGCACCTTGTTGCTGATGAATAGTTTGCGCTAACAGAACATTTTTTTGAGATTCAACAACAGGTACCACACTTAAATCGAGATTAGCGCGATAGAAACCGGTTTGTACAATATGATCGCGTTGAATATGAAATTTCTCCGCCATGTCCATTTTAACTTTTCGGGTAGCTGTGGCAGTAAGTAATAACACTAAAGGAATGTTTAACGCTTGGCAGTAGCTAGGCAGCTTTAAATAGTCTGGTCTAAAATTATGGCCCCACTCCGAAATACAATGTGCCTCATCAACCACTAACATAGACACAGGTACCGATTGAATAAACTGTCTGAATCTTTCGTTTTTAAAGCGTTCAACTGACACCATCAATATTTTAATTTCGCCGCTGCGTACGCCTGCCATCACAGTTTGTGCTTCATCACCTTTTAAGGTTGAGTCGATACTCGCCGCCTTAATACCTTTGCTAGCAAGAAAAGCTAATTGATCTTTCATTAAGGCTAACAACGGCGATACAACTAAAGTAACGTGCGGTAATTGCAACGCGGTTAGTTGATAACAAAGTGACTTACCTGAGCCGGTAGGAAAAATAGATAAACTCGACTGCCCATTAAGCAATTGACTGATTGTTTGCTCTTGCCCTTGACGGAAACCATCGAAACCAAACGTTTGCTTGAGTAACTTTGCTAATTGAGAACTTTGAGCAATAGTTTGAGGATTTGAATCGAAAGTTTGATTGGTTGTCATGAGTATTTCACATTAATAATGAGCAAGTATTTATGTATATATCATACCTTGCCTAAGGTAAAAATGCTCAGCTTCCCCTCTATTTAGGTTTTTATGTCGATTCAAGGAGGAATAATGTCAGTTCAAAGAAAGTACACCGACAGACCTCTGCTAATTCGCTAAATTTATCCCATCAACACATAAGTGTCGTAATAAAAAACCACAAGATAAAGGAAGACATCATGATCCAAACAATCGCAAAAATAGCAGCTACTATCATTTGTATGATATCGATATTAACTTACGCCTTTGGTGCCAATATAGTACCAATGAATACCCTGTTCATCGGTTATTTTCTAGTGAATATCGCTTTATTAACGATACAAGTTTCATTGCATGGTTTCAGTAGCTTCAATAACTCGAAGGAGTGGAACTCATGAGCAAGTTAACACTGACAATAAAGAGCATAGTTGCAGGTCTTACCATGGTAAGCAGCATAAATGCACAAGCCATAGATTTACGTATAGACAATGTTCGCCTATATCAAGCGGAACAAAGTAACTTTAGCCATCCAAGCACTGTATATATTGAAGATGGTAAAATTATCAAAATTACCAACAAGAAAGCCGATAAAAAAGCAGCCGACTCTGTTGTCGATGCCCAAAATAATTTTGCGCTCCCTGGATTAGTTGATTTGCACGTTCACTTGGGTGCATCTGGCAGCAACTACGGTAAAGAGTTTCAATACCTACCCGTTGATGCGCATTTTAATTCAAATTTATATTTAGGCGTAACCAGTGTTGTTGACTTATTTTCATTTGATAATACCCTCAACGAGGCAAAAAATTTAATAAATCAAAAGACCTCACCAAATTTATTTTATGCAGGAGTCTTATTTACCAACCCTGGCGGTCATGGTACACAGTTTGGTGGCAGCGCACTGGAAGTAACCAGTGATGAAGCTATAGAGGGTTTATGGCAACAACATATGGCACGAAAGCCTCATCTAACCAAAGCCGTCATTGAAACCTTTGGCGGCCATGGTAATTCATTGACTGATAGCCAACTAGCTGAATTAGGTAAACGCTCAAAAGCAGCCGGACTGCCTTATTTTGTCCACGTATCTACCTTAGCTGATGCTAAAAGAGCAATTAAAGCCGGTGCAACGGCATTAGCTCACGGCATAAATACCGAGGCAGTCGATGATGAATTTATCGCGCTTATGGTTAAGCATGATGTCGCTTACATACCTACGTTAGCGGTATATCAAAATCACAGCGCAGAGCATGATCACCAAGAAATTAGTCGTAACACAACCTTGTTAGCGACAGTACCAGATAAATTGCAACACTGCTTATTTGATAAAGTGCCTCAGCCCTCAAAGTGGAAAGATATTGCCTGGCAAAAAAGGCAATTGGCCTACCAAAACCTTAAACTTATTGCTCAAGCGGGTATTACCATTGGCACTGGCTCAGATGCTGGTAATCCTTATACTTTACATGGCAGCGGTCTGCATAATGAGTTACAAGCGTTAGCTCAATCAGGGTTAACAAGTGCTCAGGTAATTAATGCCGCGACAATAGATGCAGCAAAAATAATTAATGCGCCAGAGCTAGGTCAGTTAAAAACGGGATTTCAAGCAAGTTTTATTTTATTAGCAAATAATCCACTCAACGACATCAGCCAAATAAGTCATATCCAAGCTGTGTATAAGTCAGGTAAAAAAGTCGATCGAGAAGAGCTTATTGCCCAAAATAAAAAGATAACCATACTTGGCGAAAAGTGTAACGGAGCTACAGCTATTGCTAGCTCAGCTAAAAAAACAATTGATAACTTTGAAGATGAGATTAAATGGCAAGCGATTAGCGATACAATGATGGGTGGAAAATCGACATCGACAATAGCGCTGCAAGACAATATGTTGTCAATAGATACTCAACTAGGTAAACCTGGTGGTTTTGGTGCATGGGCAGGTATGCAGGTTATGTTTGATTCGCCTGTTGATGCCTCTCAATATAAAGGAGTGAAAATAACGTACCAAGGGTCTAACGTTCCGTTTGGCATTTCTGTTTATCATAGTGAGATACAAGATTGGGATCACTTTTCGGCCACCTTACAACCAAGTGATCATTGGACAACAGTGGAAGTCCCTTTTTCTCAGCTGAAACAATTTGGCTTTGGCAGTCAAAAAGATTGGTCAGCAAAAAGCTTAGCTGGTTTGAGTTTAGTATGGCGTTCTATGCAGGGGCAGCAATTGGCTAGCAATAAAAACACCTTAAAAATAAGTAACATAAGCTATTTTTAATTTGCTAAGCTATCACTAATGTAAAAATAATAACAAGTTAACTACTACAAAGGTATTGAAGCATTATGTTAGATACCTTTAGTCACTCTCTTAAGATTTATTGATGAATCGAGTAAGCCATGTTACGTCACCCTTTTTTTAAATACAGTTTTTTTATCTTACTCCTTGTGGATCTTATGTTCACCGCTGGTTTGATATTTTTTGGTATTGCATCGATATCTCTCAACTCATTGCTCGCAACCTGTATATGGTTTGTTAGCTTTTATTGGTTACCGGTTTGGTTGGCTGCTTTTACAATATTAACACTTCGCAGTAGAGGGGTTGAAAATACGATTGTTGAATGGTTCATTACCGTTAGCTTCATGACCTTAGGGTTAAGCGTGACAGACCAATTACTCGAGTTAGCTTTTCAGAGCAAAAATAGCATGGGGGTTTTTGTGTTCTGGGGAGGTATTTCCTGGGGTACACCTATCTATTTTATTACTCGCTTTATTGAAAGCAGAGGCAAAATATCACAAGAACGACAAGCACGAAAACAAGCACAACTGCAAACGTTAAGGTATCAATTAAATCCTCATTTTATGTTCAATAGCTTAAATACTATTTCAGCTTACATACATTCTAACCCTGATTTAGCTGATGAAGTTCTACATGAATTAGCAGATATCCTTCGTTACTCATTAGATACAGGCGAACAAAATAGTGTCTCTTTACAACAAGAAATAGCAATCATCGATAAGTACTTAAATATTGAAAAGGCTCGCTTTGGGGACAGACTTAACGTTAATCTTGATATTCCAACACCATTACTAAAGATACAAGTACCGCCACTTATTTTACAACCCATTATTGAAAATGCCATTAAGCATAATGCCAAGAAAACAGAATTAACAATCAGCGTTAACGTTAAGAAAATCGATAAGACTTTAGTGATTTCAATCAGTGATAATGGCTCAGGTTTCAGTGACGAAGTCATTACAAAAGGTTATGGTCAAGGTATTGGCATGAAGAACTTACAACAGCGAATGCTACAGCTACCACAAGGAAAAGTTATATTATCTAATGGTACAGGTGAAAACTCTGGCGCCACTATTATTATGGAGATGGCGGTATGAGTGATAATGACATGACACTATCACCGGCAAAAATTCGCGTCATCTTTGCTGACGATGAAAAACCTGCCCGAGATAAACTTGCACATCAATTAAGTCTAATGACTGATGTTGAGGTGGTTGGTTTTGCTACAACGGGCAAAGAGGCGGTAGCGTTAATTAATTTGGAAGAGCCCGACTTAGTCTTATTAGATATTCAAATGCCAGAGATTAGTGGCATGGAGTTATTAAGTTTACTTAATTACAAACCACTGATCATTTTTACTACCGCTTATGATCAATATGCCATTCAAGCATTTGAACAATCCTCTACTGATTATTTATTAAAACCTTTCCCGCTGGGGCGGTTAAAAGATGCCATAGATAAAGCAAAGAAGCAGTTATTTAATGCCTTACAAACGGAGGAGAGTCGATTAACTAAAAAGAATCAAAATACTGACAATGTTAACCTTCAATCGACAGAGTGCATACAGCGTTTAGTGAGTAAACAGGGAGAGCGTATGATAATACTTAAACCTAACGAAATACTTTTTATTAAATCCTCTCAAGGAAATTGTTTAGCTTGGGATGGTGAATCAAACCACTACTTATCAGAAAAACTTGACGTCTTAGAGCAAGGTTTGTCGCAATCTGCGTTTGTTCGTATTCATCGCAGTTATTTAATTAATATCGATAAAGTAAAAGAAATACAGCGTTGGTTTAATGGTAAGTTGATGGTGATAATGAATGACCAGGCTAAAACAGAGCTCAGCACCAGTCGCGCTGGTGCTGATAAGTTAAAACAACTTTTAGGTTTATAAGCTTAGGACAAATTAAGTACCACAAAAAGTATGGTAGTTTTCATCACCATCACTAGGAGCGTCTTGGTAACTGTGAGTATTGTCTAACTCTGTATAAGGCTGCTTTAATACCCCCAGAAAGTCATCTAAGGCTGATAAGTCGCGCTCTTTCTCATAAGCAGTTTGACTACTTGTTAATATGGCTTCAACGTGATGATTTCTGGGAATAACTAATGGGTTATTTTTACTCATCAATTGAAATGCAGCGTCTTTATCTGCTGATATGCGTTGCTGCCATTGGGCAAACCAACTACCTAAGCTTGCCTTAAGCTCATGATGGTTTTCATCATTTATAGCGGCATTGGTAAGTTTCACAAAGGTTTGAGTATAATCTAGCTTTTCAGCTTCAAGTAATTCAATCAGTTCGGTAATAAGGTCATCATCATGTTCAACCAACACCTCGATGCCAATTTTATTAGCCATCATGGTGAAATAACCTCGCATTAAGTTTTGATGAAACGCAGCTAATAATGGCTCTATTTTTTCAATGGCTTGCTCTTGGTCATCGCTTAGTAATGGCAATAGCGTCTCTGCTAAACGTGTCATATTCCACTGCATAATGGTCATTTGTTCACCATAAGCATAACGAGAATTTTTATCTATAGAGCTAAAAACGGTATCTCTATGATAATCATTCATCATGGCACAAGGGCCAAAATCAATAGTTTCACCTGAAATAGCAGTATTATCCGTATTCATCACACCATGAATAAAACCGACACGCATCCAAGCTATCACTAACGGAATTTGTTTTGCTAATACTGCCTCAAAAAATGACAATACTTGTGAGCTACTATCTTGCTCACTAGCGTCAGTATCAATAATTGCTACGTCTGGGAAATGTCGCTGACAAGAAAAATCTACAAGCGCTTTCATTGACTTGTAATCTTTTCTCGCCGCAAAATATTGAAAAGTACCAACACGAATATGACTAGACGCTACCCGAGTGACCACGGCTCCTGCGTAAGGTCGTTCTCGATATACAGCCTCCCCAGTAGCCACTACCGACAAACAACGCGTTGTAGGCACACCTAAGGCGTACATTGCCTCACTCATGATAAATTCACGTAATGCCGGCCCTAATGCACAACGGCCATCACCACTGCGAGAGAAGTAACTAGTACCAGAGCCTTTTAACTGAATATCTTTGACTTGCCCTATATCATCAATAGTCTCACCAAGTAAATGAGCTCGACCATCACCTAATTGAGGATTAAAATGGCCAAATTGGTGACCAGAATAGGCCTGAGAAAGCGGCTGGCTGCCTTCAAGTAATTTATTACCCGAAAAATATTGAGCAAGTAGTTCACTATCTTGCTGTGATGAAAAGTTAATAACTAAGTCATTCGCAAGTTTTTCATTCCACAGTAATAACACCGGCTCAGCTACTGGGCTAGGGAGTCCTTGTTGGTAAAAGGCTTTGCCCAATTGGTGATAGTGATTGCTAAGTTTCAAAGAACAGACTCCATTAATAAAATTGTTTTTCTATACGATGACAAAAACGTACTAAATTGTCGTAGCTTTGCGCTTTATCATTTAATTTGTTAGGACATTTTGCAGTGATAAACTGACACAAAAATGCATAGACTGTCGCGTCAAATGAACTAGGATTATCACCAAAGAAGTATGCTTTATCGCCCAATACATCAGCTAAAGCTTTAAAACTTTTATCCGCGATATCAGTCACTTCGTCATAACTATGCCTACCCATACCTTGAGCATATAAGCTCTTTTTCACTGTGCGACGATAGAGTGAAGGAACAATAACTCTCAACCAAATAGGCATTTTTCTAAAAAAGGCTGCCTTTACTGTTGGCCATGTTTCTTCTAGATTCCATCGACAATACAATAAACACCAGTAAAGATTTTCATCTAGCGACTTGGTCATCAGGTATGCATGTGCTGTCTGTTCTTCACTTAAGTGAGTATCTAGTTGTAATTCATACTTTTTCATCAAATAGTCGATAATTACTTGAGAGTCTGCAATCAAGGTAGTTTCATTATCTCCTTTAATGGAAATATAAGGCAACTTTCCCTTGGGTGCTTTTTTCATATTTTTTAGACCTGAAACATTCTTATAATCAAGCCCTGACATTTTTAAAAACACATCAGCTTTCACGACAAAAGGACTTGCATCCATCACGCCTAAATTTGGCCCAAAGCCATGTAAATTGATCATAACATTTTCCCTTTAATAAACTCAGCATGTGATTAAACTATATTGGACAATCAGCAACGGGCTCAACCACACCTTTATTTTCGGTAAGATAACACTCATCTAATAAAGAGCAATAACAAGTCTCGACCTTTAAGTGTCTGCGCTCTTTATTTAGTTTTGACCACAAGGCTTCACTTAATTCTCCCTTATAGAGCTTGTAAAACTCTACCTTGTCTTGAGCAGGTATAACCACATTCTGGGTTGATGAAGTAACATATCCTCCTTCAGATAGATCCATGCTCTTTCTCGGGTGAGTATTCAATTCCTTCAATTCTTTCGAGCAACAATCTCGTAAAAAATCAAAAAAGTCTGATGATGATTTATTATTATATTTATAAGTTACTGTTTTGATTATTGCAGGCCCTACACCACCATTGTTTAAACTAAAAGTAACAACTGGTTTATTAGTTTCCGCATCAACATTACCTGTACTGTATTGCAGCAAAGGTAAGGTCATTGCTTTCACTTGTTTTTCTGCGGCACTCGCTTGTAAGTAGGTAGCATAAAAAGAGGCAATAGAAATGAGTACAGCACAAAGTGCTATTGTTAGATTGAGTTTTTGTTCAGTAAAGCCTGTTGAAGACATTTGATTCCTTGACGTTTAAGTTTGCATCATGGTTTATATTTAAAATAAACAGTCATATGCAACATTGATTGACGATAATATACTTGCTTACGACTTTGTCAGTCAAAGATAGATTCAAATATCGTCATAAAGTATTTAAAACAAAAATAAATCTAGGAGAAGTGGGATAAATACTTCGCTTCAAAACGAATAAAGCGAAGGACTAATTTTTGTCAGTAGTTATATTTCAGCAGCCACCACTGATATTTCAACCAGCAATGCCTCTCTAGCCATTTTAGCGGCAACACAAGCACGCGCTGGTGCATGACCTGCAGGCACCCAAGCATCCCATACCGCGTTCATTTCGGCGAAGTAACTCATGTCTTTCACATAAATAGTAGCAGATAAGATATGCTCTCTATCACTGCCTGCTTGCGTTAATAGTGCATCAACCTTATCAAGCATAGTTTGTGTTTGCTCTGTAATATCTTTAGTCGCATCAGCAGCTACTTGACCACATAAATAAATAGTTCCATTGTGCTTAACTATCCGACTCATTCTTTGCTTAGTTTCTAATCTTGTAATCATCTTGATGTAGGCTCTTCCTATTTGAGATTTTATCTTCATTGTATTTACTTTATATTTCATCACGTATAGTCATACGCTCAAAAATAAAAAGCTCTACGGCTTCGCTAAAACACTCAACTAGTGTGAGCTCCTTGTTTGGTTTTATGAATATTAATCAAAATAAAACCCCAATGCTTTTCAACAATGAGGTTTATATTAAAAGCGCTTAAGTGCTGTTTAAACGACGAGGTAATTTATTAATTCAAGGAAATCGCACGGAGCTGACGCTAGTCAGTGAGTACGTTTGACGATGAAATTGTGAATTACAGTAAGCTAAAACATCACTTAATAAATTATTCCCACTCTATAGTAGCTGGTGGCTTACCACTAATATCGTAAACTACACGTGAAATACCTTCAATTTCATTGATGATACGGTTAGAAACTAACCCTAAGAAATCGTATGGTAAGTGTGACCAGCGTGCCGTCATGAAATCGATAGTTTCTACACAACGTAAAGAGACAACCCAATCATATTTACGTGCATCGCCCATTACGCCTACTGATTTAACAGGTAAAAATACGGTAAATGCTTGGCTAACTTTAGTGTATAAGTCATGCTTGTGAAGCTCTTCAATGAAAATAGCATCGGCGCGACGTAATAAGTCAGCATACTCTTTTTTCACTTCACCTAAAATACGAACACCTAACCCTGGACCAGGGAATGGGTGACGATAAAGCATATCGTAAGGTAAACCTAGCTCTAGACCAATTTTACGTACTTCATCTTTAAACAATTCACGTAATGGCTCTACTAAACCTAACTTCATATAATCTGGTAATCCACCAACGTTATGATGAGATTTAATTACATGTGCTTTACCTGTCGCAGATGCAGCAGATTCGATAACGTCAGGGTATATAGTACCTTGCGCTAACCATTTAGCATTCTCTAACTTGTTAGATTCTTCTTCAAAAACATCAATAAATACATTACCGATAATTTTACGTTTCGCTTCTGGCTCACTTGTCCCGGCCAAGCGATCAAGGAAGCGCTGTTCAGCATCAACCTTAATGATATTTAAACCAAAGTGATCACCAAACATATCCATAACTTGCTGACCTTCGTCTAAACGAAGTAAACCATTATCAACAAATACACACGTTAGCTTATCACCAATAGCGCGTTGTAATAACATAGCAACAACAGAAGAATCTACGCCACCAGAAAGACCAAGGATAACTTCATCGTCACCAATTTGCTCTTTCATTTTAGCAACAGCATCATCAATGATAGACGCTGAAGTCCATAATTTTTCACACTGACAAATTTCAACAACAAAGTTTTCTAAAATACGTAAACCTTGCTTAGTGTGAGTCACTTCAGGGTGGAATTGAACGCCGTAGAATTTCTTCTCTTCGTTCGCCATTGCGCCAAAAGCACAACTTGGAGTTTGCGCAACCGTTACAAAGCCTTCTGGAATAGCTGAAACTTTATCGCCATGACTCATCCACACGTCAAGTAACGCATTACCGTTATCACCAATACTGTCTTCAACTTTGTTGAATAAAGCTGATTGAGCGATTAGTTCAACCGCAGCATAACCAAATTCTTTATGGCTTGAACTTTCAACACCACCACCAAGTTGCTCGGCCATAGTCTGCATACCGTAACAGATACCTAATACCGGTACGCCTGCAGTGTAAACATATTCAGGAGCGCGAGGAGAATTTTCTTCAGTTACAGACTCTGGACCACCAGCAAGGATAATACCTGTTGGGTTAAAACCTTTAATTTGCTCTTCAGTTACGTCCCAAGACCAAAGTTCACAGTAAACACCAATTTCACGTACGCGACGTGCGATAAGTTGAGTGTATTGTGAACCGAAATCTAATATTAGTATGCGGTGATCATGAATGTCTTTACTCATGGTTGTTTTCCTACTGTAGTGGCTCATTAATTTAGAGCGATATATAAATAAACAGGCTGAGCTTTCTCTTGCGAGATTCCAGCTCAGCCTATTTGAATTTTTTAGACAATGAGCTTAGCCATCATCATTTTATCTTTTTCTTGCAACATCAAGTTGAGAGTATTTTAGTTCTAGTTCAAGGCGCTAGCGCGGAGTTGACGATAGTCAATGAGCACTTGCAACGCCGAAATCGAACTTAAATAACTCAACCGAGTTTATCCCATTCTATAATTAGGGGCTTCTTTGGTGATGGTCACGTCGTGTACGTGTGATTCACCCATACCTGCTGAGGTTATTTTCATAAACTCAGGCTTAGTACGCATTTCTTCAATTGTAGCAGAGCCAGTCAAGCCCATTGATGAACGTATGCCACCCATTTGCTGATGAATAATTGCCGCAACTGGACCTTTATAAGCAACACGACCTTCGATACCTTCTGGTACTAGCTTGTCTGCTTCGCCATCAGTTTTTTGGAAGTAACGATCGCTTGAACCATCTTTTTGCGCCATTGCGCCTAAAGAGCCCATACCTCGGTAAGATTTGTAGTAACGACCTTGGTAAAGTTCAACTTCACCTGGTGATTCTTCTGTACCCGCTAACATGCTACCAACCATAACGCAGTGAGCGCCGGCAACTAATGCTTTAGCAATATCGCCTGAGAAACGGATACCGCCATCAGCGATAACTGGAATACCAGTACCTTTTAAGGCTTCTACCGCATTTGAGATAGCTGTTAATTGTGGAACACCAACACCGGTAACAATACGTGTAGTACAAATTGAACCAGGGCCGATACCCACTTTAACTGCATCAACACCAACGTCGGCTAGTGCTTTAGCACCTGAGCCTGTTGCAACGTTACCTGCGATGATTTGTAAATCAGGATATTTTTGACGTGTTTCACTAACGCGGTCAATAACACCTTGAGAGTGACCATGTGAAGTATCAATTAACAATACATCTACGCCAGCTTCAACCAAAGCGTCAATACGTTCATCAGTACCAGCACCAACACCAACAGCAGCACCAACACGTAAACGACCTAATTCGTCTTTACAGGCATCGGGTTTGTTTTCTGCTTTTTGGTAATCTTTCGCGGTAATTAAACCAACAAGCTTGAAGGCATCATCAACCACTAAAATTTTCTCAATGCGATTTTCATGCATTAAGCCTAAAATCTCTTCACGGGCTGCGCCTTCTTTAACTGTTACTAAGTCTTCTTTAACAGTCATCAATGAAGAAACTGGTTTCGTTAAATCCGTTTCAAAACGTAAATCACGACCTGTGATAATACCAACTAAGCTATTACTACCATCAACAACAGGGAAACCTGAAAAGCCAACATCATCAGCTTTATGCATTACTTGCTCAATAGTGAAGTCACTACTTACAGTAATAGGATCAGAAACAATACCACTTTCATATTTCTTCACTTGAGAAACATTCTGTGCTTGTTCGGCAATAGTCATATTTTTATGAATAAAACCTAAACCACCTTCTTGCGCTAACGTAATAGCTAGACGCGCTTCAGTGACTGTGTCCATAGACGCAGAAACCATAGGTACATTTAAATTAATTTTACGGGTTAATTTAGTTTTTAAATCAGCCGTGTGTGGGAGTACTTTTGAATGAGCAGGTACAAGTAATACATCATCAAAAGTTAAAGCTTCTTGGGCAATTCTTAGCATCGCAACATCTCTCTAAAAAGGTTGGTTAGGGAGTGAATATTGCGGCAGAATTTTAACCGTTTTCTTGTTTTAGGTAAACCTATTTTTAT
>Ga0209396_1000755_pt1 | contig 37284 bp, 31 predicted proteins | sample GOMGulsemesocosm_6_FD_184638 | JGI IMG/M metagenome (GOLD analysis project Ga0209396, IMG submission 184638) | Methane-oxidizing microbial communities from mesocosms in the Gulf of Mexico - GOM8C Gulf of Mexico (SPAdes) (version 2) | ecosystem: Environmental > Aquatic > Marine > Cold seeps...
GACACTACTCTTATTTAAGCTTCCGACGAGAAGAGAAGATAGAAAATATCCCCGATGGGTTAAACCAAAACCATCTAAGTATCCCCACAAAAAGAAAAATGCCAGTCAGCTTAACTGACTGGCATTGGCCCTGTAGGCTCCTTTTGTCTTTGGTGATTAAAACAAGTTAACGGTTAGTCAATTTGATAAGTAAAACCAAATACTACGCGAGTATCGTTTTCATACAAAGAGGCCAACTGCGATTTTTCGATATGATATTGTCTAATTTTCTCACCTGTAAGATTAACTGCTTCAAAGTTAAGCGTGAGGTTCTCTAACACTTCATAGGTGGCTGAAAAATCAAACTGGCCGTATGAATCAGTCCAATACTCATTCCCGTAGATATGAAAGTTATCAAGGTATTCCGAGCGATAATTATACGAAATTCTTGCGCTAAAACCATCAGCTTCGTAAAAAGGTGCTAGGTTAAACATGTGCTTCGAACTACCCATGACGACACCAGATCCAGGTTTGTTAATTGGATCTCGAGCTTCAGAGCTATCTGCATCTGTGTAAGTATAGTTTGTGGTAACACCAAAACTACCCATCATATGTTGGAAGCTCAGTTCCAAGCCTTGAACTTCTGCACCTAAACCATTTTCCAATTGAGTGAACTCAATATCAATCATCTCATCAAGTTGTGGGTCATAGCGCTGATCAACCGTTTTAACACTGGTTGGGTTGTTGCTAATGTCTTTAAAGAAGTATGTGGCGGAGAAGAAAGAACTTTGAGCAAACATCCATTCAAATGCTAAATCATATTGATTGGCAATGGTCGGATCCAGTTTTGGATTTCCGCGAAAACCTGCACCGGTTAACGTTGAGTAACTTTCTTGGAAAGCAATCTCATTAAATGATTGGCGCGCCATAGTGCGGCTAGCAGAAAAACGAAGTTTTTTATCGTCAGCAATCATAAATGATAAGTTAAGGTTGGGCAGGAAGTTCCAATAATCATGCTCAATGGTTTGCCATTGTAAATTATAATCAACATCGGCATTGCCTAAAGTAACGTCATAACCGCCAACCAATTGGCCTGCAACAAAGACATCTGCGCCGTTTTGCCAAGAGTAACCGCTGGATTCGACCTTGGTATACACTGCGCGCATACCAATATCACCGGAGATAAGGCTAGAAACGCTAAAGTCACCTTTTAGGTAAAAAGCACTAATCGATTCGTCTACTTCCCAAGTTTGCGCTAAAATTGGTACACGGGCACCCGTAAAAGAGCCTGTTGGGTCATAACGTTTATTTGCTTCAGCGACATCGAACGTAGGATAACCTGCAATGTCATTTCCATCCATCAATTTACCCAGTGTAGTTTGATCGCCATTCCACTCAGTAAACCAACGAGCTTCACCATCTATTATGCTGCCATCCGGATTACGTTGATCATCACGCCACCAGTGAAATGAGGTTAAGTCTTGCTCTTGTCCTTTAGTGTGATCCCTAAAGAATACCCCGGCTTTAACGCTTTCGAAGATGTCATTGTCTAGTGAATACTCAAAATCAACACCACCATAGACTTCTTCATCATTATAAACAGTACCAATTTCATTAAACCACGCTAACGAACGTTGTTCTCTTTGGGCTGTAGTTTCTTGGTTTTGAGGATCAACATATAAACCTAGATTAAGGTTTTCATCATAGGTGACGTGATCCATAAAGTTACGTAATAACATGTAACGTTGTCTTGGGGTACCACCATCGGATTCGCTATAGCCTAAACGTCCGGTTATGGTATAGTTATCTTGATCGTAATCTAGCGTTAAATCATAAGAGCTGGTTTCCATTGATGATTCGCGACCAAACCATTGGGTATGAGCTTCTGGTCCGTTAGTATCGGGGCCGTTATCAATAGCCTGCCCAGCAACAACACCACCGCCGACAACGGTAGCATTATTAACATCAAACTGACGATGACCACCATCATTAAATGTCGCTAAGTAGGAATAGTTTTGATTATTGGCATCTAATTTAGTGTTCAATACATTAAGTGTGGCTTCTAGCTCATCAGTTGGACGCCATTGGAGCGCTGCCAATGCGGTTGTGCGCTCACGTTTTTGATTAAAAATGGCATGATTAACTGTTTTTGGATACCAAACCTTGCCATCAACGGCGTCTCCCGCTACACCCGGTATTTCTGTCCGTGCAAAACCAAGTGTTTCACGGCCGATACGCGATAATGTACGCTCTTGTTGCGTTAAAGAGATCATTGCCCCAAACGTTTCTTCATCATTTTTCCAGGAATACATACCTGATAATAATGGGTCAACCTCTTCAGAAATATCTGAGTATTGTGCTTCGGCAGTTAAAGAGAGCGTATTGGCCTTAAGATCGAATGGCTTACGGGTTTTAAGGACTACGGTACCACCGAGCGAGCCTTCTTGAATATCAGCTTGCGGTGATTTGTATACTTCTAATGCAGAGACAACATTTGAGGGTAAAATAGAGTAGTTAAAAGAACGTGTGGCGCCGTTAGAAGTAAACCATTCAACCGAAGTAACCGATGCACCATTAAGTAATACCCTGTTTTGACTAGGATTTGTACCACGTACTGATATGCGTTCACCTTCACCAAAATCACGGGTTACTGACACACCCGTAATACGGGCTAAGGAATCGGCAACATTTTTGTCAGGAAATTTACTAATATCTTCGGCACTAATAGCATCAACAATGGCGCTATTATTCCATTTGGTATTAATACTTTTTTCTAAGCTACCGCGAATACCTTTGACCTCAATAACTTCAATTTCACTGTCATCAGTTTTTTGTTGGGCGTTTGTTGAAACTGAGGCTAATAGCGCCAAAGATACACTGGCCGCAACCATAGAGTACTTTATTGGTTTTTTCATTCTGTAATCCTATTTCATCTTATTGTAATTAGTGTTTTTTTTTATGTAACCATGCCTTTCATAACAATACCAATTGGTGTGATTTAAGCTTAAATACAGAGAACACAACTATGTTTTAAATTTTTTTTCCGTATGTTACTTACTATTTATCCATAAAACTAACTTTTAGTGGCGCTCATATCCGTTATAATTTAAATATTATTGGTATTTATTATTGACATTTGTATACCAATTGGTATGTTTTAATTATGATGACACAGATTTAAATAAATGCAATTGATTTTTTAAAGAAATTGCAACGAAATTTATTGATTAACATGAAGGGAAATTTGATGACAAGAAAACTAACACTTAACTCACCAGTTAAAATGACTGAGGAGATTATGAAAGACCTTGAACAAAGAGGTTTAATTATTCGCTTGAGTCCTAATAATCATACACTACCAGTAAAACCTGGCGTAAATTCAGTTGCATCCGTTTATGAGTCCGATAGTATTTTTGGGCCACATAAATTGATTTCCGTGACCATTAATTGTTCATCTTTAGCTTTTTTTGGCTCTCATCCTGACAATGAAGAGTTTTTGTTGATTGGTGACCAAGCAGCAAAACCTTTATATTTGGTTATTTGCTTATATCGAAAAAAAGAACTAGAAATTAGGATTGAAACAGGTCAATTGGAAGCCGATGACTTTATTTGTTTATTGGTAAAATACAATGACCCTAAAGTAAGTTTCTTTACAATGTTGTCAGGGGTTCCTCATGGGGAGTACGTAAGAGATGAGCCGGGTCAACCACCCACTTTTTATGTTACTGAATCGCTCGACTTAGGCATTGATATTACATATTTTGGTGAATATGACATTGTTCTCCCGTAAGGGCCAGTCAATATCTAGGGGGGCATATTGTAAGGTAAGTTGTTATAAACCGGTTTAATTGCGCTTATTTAGTGGTTAATACTCCTCTTAAACAGCGACTAAGTTCCGCATATATCAACTTGATTTTTACTAGTTACTTCATTGAAAAATAGTATTTTCAATGAAGTGCTTATGACAGTGCTTTACTGAAATTCCATAATATCATTAATTAAATGGCACCCATAATTTTCCACCTAATTAGAAGCATTTCGGCTAAACTCAATGGAATAAGTGATATAAAATATCATGTAAAAATAATTGGTTGTTTGTTGTGTGGAATTGACATCTTCCTTGATGTAATTGTTTGATTAAAAATTACTTAACGGTAATTTTTAGATCTCAGTCTTTAAGTAAAAAGCCCTCTTTTTGGTAGATAAATATTAAGCTTTCTGTGCCGCTCAGTGGCTGACGGATCCCCACTTCATTATTTAAATAAAGCATCCGCATAAGCCTTTAATCCACCAAGCCCCAAAGCTATATCAGCTACATTAAATTTGTATTGTGGTCGACCCAATAACTCCTTACCTAATCTAAAATATGACAGCACCCGCCGATATTTAATTATATTGGCTTGAAAGTCTTTATAATAACCTTTTATATAAGCCATTTTGCCAACGAGTATTAAGGTGAATTGGGTAAGCATTGCAATCATTAGTAATATTTCTACACGCTTAATACTTGTTGTGCTGCAGTAATTTAAGGCTAAACCATACCGTTCATTTTTAGTATCTCTAAAGCCTTCTTCGATTTGCATCCGCTGATTATACAAATTAACAATACGCTCTGCATCCCAATCAGATTCTGGTAAATTGCTAACCAATAGCCAAGGCTCACGTCCTCCCTTTGCATGTTCTAGTGATATTTTTGCTCTACTCTTTTTACCTTTTAATGTTTTAGCACTTCTACCTTGAGATTTCTTTTTATAAAGTACGGCGTTGCAAGCATGCTTTTGTTTGACACCCAAAAAGCACATACCCAAATGTTCTTTCTGATTTACTTTTGCTTGAGAAAATAACTCATAAGCACTTAACCACTCTCCATGAGTTTGAAGCTTAACTACCCCGCGTAGACGTCCAAGCCAAAACCATCCTTTTGATTCAACTTCTTTAAACCAAGGCACTCTATATCCTGCATCTGTTGATATGATTGGTGTAATGCCACCAGGTATCACTGAAGCTAATTTATTTAAAAAGTCTTTGTGAGCACCAACAGTACCTAACTGCTTTTCAGGATAAATTTCTTCATAAATGGTAAATGCTCTGCCACCTATTGGAATAACCGCACGTAAAATCTGTTTATCTAACCGATTCACAGGAGACCAATCAATAATGATTAAGGGGTATTTAATATTTTTAAGGAGCGTTTGGGCGATGAACCTATAAACAGCAATACGCTCACTATGTAGATGGCTGTTACCTAATAATCGACAAACTCGTTTTATGCTGTGCTTTACCTTTATTTTAGTGTTTTTTATTCCTCTACCTAAACCAGTAAGAGTCAATGTTTCACCAGTGCTTAGCGCATCGCTACAATCTAAGACAGCTCTTAATCGACGCTTATCATTAATGGCATTAAAAGAAGACATTTTAAAAAAGGTATGTAACATAGTTGAAGTATTCATGAATGTTGGGTTTTGGTCGATTTAATGATCGCCAATTTTCATGAGTACAACTAGTCTGTTTTTATTATCTCTTTGATTTTTAATTATAAGTTATGGGGATTCGTCAGGCTCAGGGGGCGTTAGCGCCATAGAGTATATATGCTAATGTCAGCTATTATTGAAGATTGCTGACATAATAGTGGGAGCAGTTAGGATCGCTCTTTCAACAAAAAGTTAGTAATTTAAATTAACGACACCATGTCGGCTAATTAGATTGTGAGCAGTCCTTTTTGAATTAGGGGCTAGTGTCTTCTTTGTGGTATTAGTGAACATATTTTAGGTTAACTTCAAAGATTGAAAATAGTAATAAAACGTTACTTATATGTAGATTTTCTCATCTCATGACGTATTTTCAGTATTTGTGACGACCCGCAAATATACCAAGTAAAACAATAATGAAATGCAATAAGGCGTTAGAGTCATCACTTTTCTATATATTATAACTTTCCAAGTTGGAAACTTATCACTTGCCATGTTGGAAAGTGTTTGTTATCGTACTTTCCATGTTGGAAAGTTAGTGAGGGACTATGATGGAAATTGATAAAGAGCAAATAAAAAAGAGCGAAGCAAAAGCAGCACTTGATTCGATTGAAAAAATAAAAAATTCTTCTTTAAAAAGGGCATTACCGCCGCGTTGGTATAATACTGTTTTAGCGGTGTTGGCAGGTTCATTGGTTTTTTTAGCAGTTGTGAATCTTCGTGAATATCAAGTGCTTATTATTTTATTGATGGGTATTGTTATTACTTATCAAGTACAAAGTTCTGGTATATCAACAAAACCAGTACCTATCAAATATATTGTTATGACGTTTATCTTCTTGGTGCCTTTGTATTTTTTACTTGTTATTGCTGGGCAATACTTAACTCCTAAACTTGGCGAGTTATTGGGAGCTTTGCTTGCAGGTACTTTACTAGCGACTTTTGTTTACCTACTTGGCATGGCTGAACGTAAAAAATATAGGTAGATGATTAGTTAGATATTTAGGTAGATAATTAGTTAGAAAATGTATTAGGAAGATGAGTAATGAGAACCCCTAGATTTAATGCACTTATACATGCGCCTAATCGGCTTCAAATTTGTGCTTTTTTGGCTCCTGTGCAAGAAGTGGAATTTCAAGTATTGCGTGATGAACTCGATGTTAGTGATTCTGTTTTATCAAAACATATAAAACAACTTGAGCAAGCAGGCTATGTTAAGCAACGTAAAAGCAAAATTGAAGGACGACAACGTACTTGGGTACACATCGTAGAGAAAGGGTTACAAGCCTTTGAAGAGCATATCGAGGAACTGAAACGACTAGCAAATATTACATAACAGATAATTATTTCTATTGTATTAGCATTTCTATCATAAGAATGTTCAAGTCCCTTTTCTACCGTTAATGAGCATAAATACCAAGGGGGAATTATGCTCTGAGCAAATAAGAGCGCTCATTAACGAATTATACAATGCAAAAAAGGTTTTAATAATAACTGGGCTGGACTTGCTGCATTTATTGAAAATTAACTGTTCTCTTTTAGGTGGAGTGTATTGATAAATAAGCTAGGATCATCAATTTTATCCAACATTGAAATATCCGGTAAACAATCGTCATCAACATAGTCAACAAAATTAGCTGCGGAGTCAAAAACTAAAATATCCAACGCTAGTCGGTCCAAGCCATATAGACCGCGGTGGATCATATCCGCTGAAAAAAGTAACAAGTCGCCTGCAGCTAAGCTAATTTTTTTACCGTTAGAAAGATTTTCACTACTCACTCTTCCTTTTACTTCTTGTCGCACATCAAACTCTTCATCATTATCCCAACGTTTATGCGTTCCAGGAACCAGCTCTATGCCAAGTTCATCAAATAAAGGAATACGAAGATGTAATACCTGCGTCTCATGAATAACTTGTTTTTGCACATCAACGTCATGATCATACTGACAATCTCTATGCCAAAAGTCTTTTTGTTTAGGATTAACAGGGTTAAAAAATAATTGTGTATTCATAAATGCGGGATTGGTTGGTATCAACGAATTGACCAGGTCCATTATTTTTTTTGAACTAATAAAATTGAAAAGCTTGATACGATCATCAACAGCTAAGTACTGACTTCCTGTAATTAAAGAGGAATTGAAAGCTTCCTCTTGATAGAATATTTTGTTATCACTTTTCCATAGCTCATGAAACTTTAATATGACTTTTCTAAGAGAAGAAATTTCCGAGGCGTCAAAATAATCTCTAATAACAAAGTAACCTTGTTTGTCATAGCTGTTATTTAATTGATTTTGATTGTCTAGCATTAACTCTATTGTCTCCATTATAACTTTTATTTACGCATAAATAATCACTCACACTGACTCTGCTATTTTCAGTCAAGTGGATATCATATTATCAGTGGTATGGCTGTAGATTTTTAATTATTCTTTCTTATTGCCATGACATTTGGCGGGATACTCTCACAGTATTTTTACTAATGGAACAATAATTGGTTTAATAGCTGTCGTTTATGTAAAATTTTAATTATTACTCTTATATCGAAATAGATTTTTATGGAGTTAATATATTTTATCGCTAATTATTAGACGGCTGTAACTGTTTAGAGACTCAGTTTTGTATGTCCCAAGAATAACGTTCTAAAATTTGTTGAACCCTTCCTTTGGCTTTTAAATCTTTAAGCGCTTTTTTTAATTTGTAACGAACGTCGGTTGGGATGCCGTAACTACAAAGAAGATACAAATCAAATGGATCATATATTAGAGGTTTACCAAAAGAACGTTCGTCCATTCCTTGTGTCTTTGCTATATAGGTAAGAGCTGGGATTGTGCCTGCTACCGCATCGATACGCCCACTTTTTAACATTTTCATCGCATTAACAAATTTTGATGGAATTATTTTATGCAAATTAGTGTCACTATTAAACCTTTCTTCAATATAAGCACCTAAAGGTACCGCTATCCGGAGATTTTTTAGACTATCGTAATCGACTAGGTCAATGCCCTTTGCAGGTAATATTCCAGCGGACATTTGGTATCCTATAGGCTCCACAAGATCAAATAGTTCCGCAGATTCGGTCGTACCTGCAGCGATGGTGCAGAAATTGTGTTTAGCACGTATTTTAGCTAAAACTCGCTTAAAAGGGACTAAATTGTTGTGTTTTCCAATAGTGCTTAATACCATTACTTCATTTAATATTTGATAAAGTACACCTGTAGTTTCCCCTTCAGGTGTTACGAACCCATAAGGTATCTGACTTAAAGTTAGCATATCAAGTGAACTTGTAATCTCTTGCTCAGCGGAAGCTACAGGAAAAGCCAATAAAAGTGCTAGTGTTAATATAATGCAACTAATAGAAAATCCAAATTTTTTCTTCATTAAATCTAACCTCTTTTGAATAGTAGCATACAAGCTAAAACTGTGCTTTTACGTAATATACATTTACTCAAAATGGTGTGTTCGGACTAACACTCTAAAAATTTATTTATCCTAGTACTCATTTATGTGGATTTTATTGTGTTTGACGATATAATTTTATCAGACTTAGAACCTCATAATGTTTTATAAATTTCCCGATATAATAAGCTTTGCGATGACGTTAATCTAATAGCAACGTTTGCTAACAAAGCAAACAAATTACAGGCGTGTTTTATGATACTAAGTATGATTATCGTTGTATTATCAATGAAAGTTTCCGTAACATTTTTTGCAGCAATACAGCTTTTATCCCGGACATCTTGGCGACAAAACCATACTTTATTTTTAGCCTTTTTTTTATGCTCATATGGCATCATAAGTGTAAATGAACTGTTTATAAGTATGGGAGGGTATAATTATTATCCACATTTTTTGGGGCTTACATTTCCGATTAAGCTCTTACTTGCACCTGCTCTTTATTTTTACGCGCGAGCGATAACATCTGAACAAAATTACAGGTTGAAATATAAAGATTTTCCGGCTCTGCTGGCACCTTTTATTGCTGTTTTAGTTGCTATGCCTTATTACTTGTTATCTGCAAATGAAAAAATTGCATTGATGTCAGCTACAACACGTAATATTGAGCTTTATGAACGGGCAATACTCGGCTGTCAAATCGGTTTAGTATTATTTCTTATTGTTTCGTTTATATATTTGTTCGCCGCTTTTCGATTGTTTAAAGATCACGCCTTTAAAATCAGAGAAATATTTTCACGGGTTGAAGATAAAACATTGAGCTGGTTACGTTGGGTTACTTTAGTTTCAATTGTTGGGTGGAGTGTTTATGCGATAGTGGAAATACTGGCGCTCAGTGGTATTCGTTCCTCTACAGTTTATGGCACATATCAGCTATTTGAATTTATCTGGATCACTCTCGTTGCATTTTTTGGAATTAGACAGCAAGCTGTTTATACAGCCCAGCCAGAAGATAACATCAATGTATCGACAGAAAGTTATTCAAATATGGCACTTGATGAGCAGCAACTGCAACAGATAGCTCAGCAACTTAATCTCGTGATGGAACAAAAAAACTTGTACATGGATCCTGACTTGTCTTTGAGGGAGTTATCAACGGCAATAGCTATCAGAGAAAATAAAATATCAGAGACCTTTAGTCGCTATTTTTCCAAGAATTTTTATGACTATGTAAATGGTTATCGCATTCAAAAAGCGTGTTTACTGCTCAAAGATTCTGATTTAAATATTTTAACCATTGGCATGGAGGTTGGCTTCAATTCTAGGTCAACCTTCAACTCAGCCTTTAAACGCTTAACTGGGCAGACACCTAGCCAGTATAGAAAAACTCCACCTTTACAAGTAGATCCTGTTTAATACTTTAGCGCTGAGTAAGAAGACAATCCCCTTTATTGTAAGTACGTTACCAATCTGTTTCAGTGCCCCAAGTTAAAGTGCAGCCTGATACTTTTTCAAAGAATTTAGAACAAATAACAAAGATTCATTTAACCATATGAAAAGCAGCTGTTATTTTTTATTTGTTAATGTGCGAATGGGCGCATTCGGTCGATTCCCTTATATTATCTCTTCAAAATAACGTTAAGCATATAAAAAATGTATACACGAATGGCACTGGCCATTACTACATATTAAAAAGAGGTAAAGTGATGTCAATGACGTTAGAATTATTAATCCACATTTCAGCTGGAAGTGTTGCTTTGGTTACGGGGGCAATTGGACTTATTGGTAAAAAAGGTAATTTAGCTCATCGTCAAGCTGGGAGGTTGTTTGTCCTTGCTATGCTAATTATGGCTATTACCGGTGCATTTATCGCCTACTCTTCATTGGTTTTCATTACGGTGTTGGCTGGAACGCTCAGCTTATATTTAGTTCTATCGGGTTGGCTGACAGTACGTAAAAAAAGTCCACAAACGTTATTGCAAAACTGGTTTATTTTGGTTTTGGGGATAGCTGTATCTATTTTGGGAATGTATCTTTCTTTAAGAGCGTATCATGGGGTAACAGATAATATTGGCAGCTTTAAAGCTCCAGCATTCATTTATTATTTATTTACATTCTTTGCACTACTAGGGGTAATAGGCGATACACTTTTATTGCTCAAAGGTTGTGTTGTTGGCAAGTATAGAATTGCACGTCATGTATGGCGCATGTGTATTCCTTTTTATATTGCAGCAACTTCACTTTTTGACGGTCAACAAGATATTTTTCCGCTCACATGGCAAGGTACATTCTATTTAAACATACCTACGTATCTAATCATGCTCACTATGTTATTTTGGTTAATTAAGCTTGGGGTCACCAATATTATCAAGAGTAATATTAATTTAGAGCAGTCTTAACATTTAATTGAAACTTAATTAACGGCGATGATGCACGGAAGCACTCTTAGTGCCATCAGCTTAACGACGATAGAATAATAATATTTTCTCAATATTGAAAGCATTACATAAAAATGAGATAACCCTTATCAAAGACAAGTACCTTAGCCAGAACATTGGTGAAAAACTAATCTCAAGTATTATTTATACTTACTATCAGATATTTTTAAAGTACTCATCGGCGATATTTTAATGATACGATTTAAGTTGTTGGTGTGGAAATTAACATGTTACAGATGTGCTAAAATACCATCCAAGGGAATTAACGCTAAGTATTTTTTTGCCGTTTTTTACGTGGTTTTTAAACGTATCTGTTAATGTAATAGTAACATATTTATAAGGAGTAATAATGGCAGTGGATATTGAAAGTATTGATGTCGAACCTCAAGTTCAGCCAAATGAAATGGAGTTTTATATAGTATCCCAAAAAAAATTCTTAATTTTATTTCTAGGGACATTTGGCCTGTATACGGTTTATTGGTTCATTAAACATTGGAGCCAATACAAAAAAAGTTCAAATGAAAATATGTGGCCAGTGATGAGAGGCATATTTTCAATATTCTTTACTCATTCGTTGTTTGCATTATTTGAAATGAAATATACAAATAAAACAGGAGAAATACCTAAAAGTATTAATTATCTTGCAACTATATATGTGGTATTTGCAATTGCTTGCCAGATTTTTAGTAAACTTTCAGATAATGGCTTTGGCAATCCCATCACGTTTTATCTCAGTTTGTTGATACTGCCTGTTTCTTGTTGGGTTTTATATACAGCACAATCTCTAGCTAATTATGCTAGTGAAGATGTACAAGGGGAATCAAATAACATATTAACTGGCTTAAATTACTTTTGGTTAGTATTAGGTGTTATCTTTTGGCTTCTGGCGATTTTAGGTTTGTATGCAACGGCAGTTGATATGTAACCGTATTTGCTAACACGACCTATAAACATAACCTGCAAACAGACAATTCTCAGTTGTCTGTTTTTTAATTTATCATTATTTTGTCCTACAAGCTTTAGTTTCTTATACCTCATTGTTAAGGCCTTTTCTTCAGAGTAAATATTAGAAGTAATGGAAAGTGCAGCCTTACCTTGGGATGGCTTTTCAACTGTAAAATTTAAATTTCCATCAGTTGAGTAAAATAGTCTAGAAAAGTGAATGAAAGCTGCTATTGATGAATTCTTTCCTTATGAGAAGTACCTCAAAAAAAATAAAAACTATAGATTGTGCCTAATGGCTCAATCTAACAGGATATTTATCTCTCATGCTTCTACAGGAGGTAAAGACTTAACTGTTATATCTTTAACAAAACAAAGCTTCTCAAGCCAGTATTGACATAATATGTCGCAAAGGTTAATGTTTGTGACATATTATGTCTTTATCTACATCATAATGTATCTATCTTTTGACGCTAACATAACGCTATATTTTCAAGGAGAGATTAAAGTGCCACACACCCTCGAGTCACAAAGTCGAATACCTAAGTTATCTATATCCTTAAATAAACTCGTATTATTGACTTGTTTATTTGTGATTATCTATTTTGGGTATGAAAGATATGACTTGCATCAAACTGAGCAAACACAAGCTTCGGTTTTTATTTTAAACCCTCAAGTTAATGATATTTATTTTTTAGATTTAAGATCACTTAATGATAAATTAGAAGGTAAAAGCAAATATCAATTAGCTAAAGTTGTACGAATTTCTGATGATAACGTCGCTATAGTTTACGGAAAATTCTTCTATCAATGGCAATATTCTGTGCTAAAAAGTATTCAGTATGGTGACCTAAGTAATAATGATTATTTTAAGTTAATCCCCGAATATATTCCCTTTAGTAAAATTAAAGAAATGAAAAGTAATGGGGGTATTTATTTAGTTAAACGACCTATTAGAAATAAACTATATGGAAATTTTGTTAATCCTTAATAAGACCTAAAACACCCTTAATTTCAATCCAAATAGCCAGTTATTATGCAATCAAATGGCTTGTTCTTGAAGCTTTATTTTCATTGATGTTTGCTATTAACTTACAGGCATTGGTATAAAGTAAAGCACAAGCAGTTAATCAAGTCCGAATAGAAACTGCGATGTTACTCAGACGTATTAGTAATCTGCTACTTTAAAAAAAATAACATTTATGTTGTTTCTAATAGCTTGAAAATGTGGGATATTAAAGTTATCTGAATCAATGTAATGGACGATATTACTGAGACGCTTACATAATATACAGTTAAAAAAAGATACTTTTATTTAAACAAATATTTTATTTTTAGGTGATAAATGCAACTTATTTTTGGACTATTTTTGTTTGGCTTTTTATATCTAACAACATTGAGCATTTTTGCTATTGATGTGAAAAAGGTAGACATAAGTGACATCATTTCAAAAGAAGAGTTTTCACGTTACAAAGATGTTGGTGAATTCATCGATAGTTCACCCAAAGTTAGCATTATTGTTCAACCTAAACAAAGTGACTTAGACAAGTATGGTGAAGGGGTTGTAAAGTCATTGACAGGTTCAGACTGCGATAGAGACGGTAAAATGGATGATAATCCAACATGTAATGCCGTTTACTTTAAGCTTTGGTTGAAATATAAACGTTAGCTTAATTAAGGTGAGCTAAATAACGTTAATGTTAACAAGGGCGGAAAACTAAGTTTATTATCGTTACATTGATTACTTAAATTTTTAACTGGCTAAGTTGCAAGTTTAATATGCGCTAGGTAAAATCACTTTCTTTTTATAATCATGAATATTGCTATGTTTGAACTTAAATACCAAACCCCATTTAATTGGACTGAGACTGTTTTGGCCGATTTAAATGCCTTTTTACAAGATCATGCCGCTGCCGAGAAGAAAGCATCGGGTATGGCGATGTCAATGTTGTCTCATTATCCGGATAAAAAGCGATTGGTGAAAGAAATGACAGACTTGGCTTTGGAAGAACTCATTCATTTTAAAGAAGTGGTTAAGATCCTACAAGCTCGTGATATTAGTTTGTGTGATGACAAAAAAGACACATATATAAAACAAATTCGCTCCGTTTTTCGCAATGGCAAAGATGTTTTCTTTCTTGACCGGTTACTTGTTGGTGCTGTTATTGAGGCGCGTGGATTTGAACGTTTTTCACTAGTAGGAGAAGCGTTAGAGGACGGTGAATTAAAAGACTTTTATATGGCTATTGCCGCGTCTGAGAAAACCCATAAAAATTTATTTGTTGAGCTTGCTTATGAGTATTTTGATAAAGCAGAAGTTGATGAGCGCTTAGAAGAAATTTTAGTTGCTGAAGCAAAAATTTGTAAAGACCTACCTTTTAGAGCGGCATTACATTAATCATTCCTGACTCGTTTGGAGTAAGTGACCAGGTTGTTATACTTGGTCATCATTGTAGAAATTCAATAAATATCAGTTGCTTATGTTTTTTTTGCCGTTTTATCAAATCTTGTTAATCTGCTCTTTCTCCCATCAACCAATTAACCCTTTAATATGTGCAACAACACTTCTTCCTAACGCGCTTAACGAATAACCTCCTTCTAATAACGAAACCATACGACCTGCGCTATATTGTTCTGCTACGCCTTTAATTTCATCGGTTACCCAACGATAATCATCTTCAGTTAAACTGAGTTGTGAGATATCATCTTCAACATGTGCATCAAATCCTGCGGAAATAAATATCATTTGTGGTTTAAATTGATGAAGTACCGGTAACCATTTATCCGTAATCGCTTGGCGAAACTCTGCACTTTTAGTGGTTGCAGGCAAAGGCGTATTGATAATGGGGGGGGTATCGCTTACTTGCATATTAAACGGATAAAAAGGGTCTTGATAGGTTGAACAAAATAAAAAACCTTCCTTGTCTTTAACAATGTCTTCGGTGCCATTACCGTGATGAACATCAAAATCCACAATAGCAACTCGTTCAAGCTTGTACTTGTCTTTTGCATAAGCCGCTGCAATACATATATTATTGAAAAAGCAAAAACCCATACCTTTATCCCGCAGGGCATGGTGTCCTGGCGGTCGAGTTGCACAAAATGCTGACTTTAAAGTACCTGCCATTACTAAATCAACGGCATCAACGCCAGCACCGGCGGACAGTAATACCGCCGCTAAGGTATCTGGCGACATTGTTGTATCATCATCAATTTTAAAAGTGCCTTCTTTAGGAGCATTATCAAAAATGAAATCGATGTAGTCTTTATCATGGACGAGTTCGAGCAGTTTTTTATCTATTGGCCTAGCATCATATTGACGAATAACATACTCAAGGCCACTACGAATGAGTTGGTCTTGTATCGCTCCTAAACGAGCTGGTGATTCGGGATGATGATCTCCCATATAATGATTACTACAGCGATGATGGCTGATGACTCCAACAGACATGTTATTTCCTTGTCATTTTATTTTATTGATATTATCGTTTTTTCTTGAACTTGAACTTGAACTTGAGCTAAGCATCAAGTATTAGCGCCAAGTCTATTTCATCCATTTCTTCTGAATACTCTCGGATAAAACCAGCATTTTCGAATACTTTAAGCATAGGTGCATTGTCTCGTCGAACACAGGCAACTAATTTACTTAATTGGCGTTTTTTAGCAATTTTAATTATTTCAGCGAGCAATGTTTTAGCGAGACCTTTACCACGTTTATTCTCCCTGATCACAAAAGCGACTTCTGCACAGTTAGTACTTTCAATAAAGTAATAACGACCTACTGCATGGATAACCTCGCTTAAGTGATTTTTTTGAATAAAACACAAAGCAAGGTCTTTATGTTGATTAACGCTGACTAAGTTACATGATTTCTCACGAGTCATTTGTTTTGCATGGTGATTGTAACGCATGATCAATGTTTCTTTATTATGAGAATAAAAAAACTCTTGTAGTTTGCGCTCATCTGCTGGGGCTAGGGGGCGTAATAGATATTCTCTATCTGTGAAGGTAAATTTTTTGAACTCTATTGGGCCAAGCTCAGGTACTGATGTTGGTGTACTTTCTTGATATTCAGGCACCCAATAATGTTTACGAACATCGGCTAACAGCTTATCTCTAAATTTGGGATGGGCGATACGAATAAGCTCTAGTGCCCGTTCGCGAATACTCTTTCCTAATAGTGAAGCAATACCGTATTCTGTAACGACATAGTCTACATGACCACGTGACGTTACTACGCCACCACCTTCAGTAATGTGGGCAACAATACGTGATGTTTCACCATCTTTAGTGGTTGAGGGTAGGGCAATTATAGGTTTGCCACCCTTACTTAACGATGCTCCACGGGTGAAGTCAACTTGGCCACCAATGCCGCTATAAAATTGATAACCAATCGAGTCAGAAACCACTTGTCCGGTCAAGTCGACTTCAATGGCGCTATTAATTGACACCATATTATTATTTTTAGCTATATTGACCGGTGAATTAACATGCTCAGAAGGATAAAATTCAACATGTGGGTTGCCATCAACAAAGTCGTATAAACGTTGTGTACCCATACAAAAAGTGACGACAGCTTTACCTTTGTGAAAGTTTTTTTTACGATTATTAATAACCCCTTTAAGCATTAAATCGATAACGCCATCTGAGATCATTTCGCTGTGAATACCCAAATCTTTATGGTTGGCTAAATAATGCAATACCGCCTCTGGAATTTTGCCAATACCAATTTGTAAGGTTGCGCCATTGTCTATCAACATAGCGACATACTGACCAATTTGTTCATTGACTTGATCATTATTCACAGGAGGCAATTCAGGAATCGGCTGCTCTTCTTCCAGCCAAGCATGTATTTGGTTCATATGAACAAAACTATGTCCGTTAGTACGTGGCATTTTAGGGTTTATTTGCGCAATAACATAATTAGCCGACTTTACAGCCGAACTGACGATATCTACGCTAACACCTAAAGAGCAATAACCGTATTCATCTGGCGGACTAACCATAATAAGTACAACATCAAGAGGTAGTACGTTTTCACTAAAAAGCCTGGGAATATCTGAAATAAAGCTAGGTGTATAATCGGCGCGGCCCTCAGCAATAGCCTCTCGAATATTCCTGCCACCAATAAACAGCGCGTTGACTTTGAATAAATCTTTATATTGAGGCTCCGCCCACTTATTTTCTGAGAGCGTTAATATATGCACGACTTCAATGTCATGTAAATTAGCACTATTGCTAATTAAATTATCTATTAATGCATTTGGAACGGCTGCATTTGAGCCGATAAAAATACGATTACCCGATTTAAGAAAGTCTGGCCAGTGAATGTTGTTGGTATTAGCATATTTTATTAACACGGCGTATGAGGTCCTAAATAACATTTTGTAATGATAATTATGTTCCGTTTGGCTAGATTGTTGTTGATCTTTATCAAGTGAATAAATAAGAAAATCGCTTCGTTTGCATAACTCATTTACTTGTAGAACCAACAATGCAAATTTTTAATGCCTATACACTATGAATAGGGTCTTACACTCATACCAGTAACAATATGATTTATTGCTATGTCTATTTTGTATGAGCAGTGATTTTAATTTGTCGACCAAGTTGCAATAAACTGGGTAAAAAGATCAACGTGAACAATGTACTTACACTCATACCACCAACAATAACAGCCGCAATGCCTCGATATAGCTCTGCTCCGGCGCCCGGTATTAATAATAATGGCAACATGCCGCAAATACTGGTTAAGGTACTCATCAATATAGGACGTAATCGTAACCTAACGGCTTGTTCTACAGCATCGTGTCGTGAAAGACCTTCTTGTTCGCCAATACGTGTTTGATAAACCAATAAAATAGCATTATTTACTACCAAACCTAACAGGATAACAAAACCGATCATTGTTAATAGATCCAGCGGCTGAAAGATCACTTGGTTAGTTAATTGTAAAAAAGCAATCCCGCCGACAGTAGCAAGAGGAATAGTTAATACCACTAACAAACTGTCTTTGAAGGACTTAAAAAGAGCCGACATTAACAAGTAAAGAATGGCCAAAGCGAGTAAAAAGCTCTGACTCATATTGGTAAGTGCTTCTGTTAAAGCCTCAGCAGAGCCACGATAATTTACAGCGCCAGTTTCCGATAGTTTTTCCAAAATAGCAGGTTCGGCTTTTTCTTTAATAAGATTAATAGCTTCTTCTAAGCTTAAATCTTCAGGAGGAGTTACCTGTAACGTAATGGTACGTTTTCTATCTACACGCCTGATCGAGCTAGGTCCTGCGGTGCGAATAATATCAACAAGCTCTCCAATTGGTTGTATACCGGCTTTTGGTGTATAAAAAGGAATGGACTTTAATTCTTCTGGTGATTGCCAATCAGTTGAACGTAAAAAGACATCGAGTCTTTTCTGACCGTTAAAATAATCACCTACATATAAACCGGTACCTAGTGAGCGTGAAAGTGCAGATACTTGTTGTCTTGTCCAGCCGGCTTCTGCCATGCGCCTTTCATTTGGGATCATTCTTAATTCCGGCTCTGCCAACGTTAATCCTGGACTAGGTCGTACTTGTGCTCCCGGTAACGCCGCGCTAACAGCACCAAAACCGACTTGTGCTGCTGTTAACAATTCATCAACTTCATTACCTTGAATGTCAATGTCGATGCGACGACCACCACCTAAATTACCAAAAAGTTGTGCCTGTGAAGCGAAGGCGATAGTGTCAGGAAAGCCTCTTAGAATTTCTCCGTTGATGATATCAATGATTTTTTTAATATCATCAGAATTTTCTGCTCTACCGCCCATAAAACCAAAGTTTCCAAAAAAACCCATCCAAGTGTGGTCTATTTTTGGTGATTTTTCGCCATTTAAATAGGGCATGATACGACGATTAATTTCATCACTCATTTCTATGCGAGCGGCAGGATAACTCTGCCCTGGAGGAGGTAATAAAAACGCATTAAAAGAATTTTGGTTGCCTTTGGGGAGATAATCAATTTTGGGGAACATTAAATAACTGCCAGCAAAAGAAAGCAGCATTAAGCCAGTTATCCATCCCATACGTTTTTGTTGTGTTGAAGTAATTTTCATAATAAATTTTGTAGTGTTCTGCCACCAGTGCTCATGAGGATCAACTTCAGATACATCGCTTAACAAACGTCTCGCTGCTGTTGGTAATACCGTTACAGCAATGATAAGTGAAGCAATAATGGCAACAGCGATAGTGATGGCTAAGTCGGCAAATAATTGCCCAGAGACTTCTTCCAAAAAGGCGATAGGTAGAAAAATTGCCACGGTAGTTGCAGTTGAAGAGATTAATGCCCCCCAAACCTGTGATGTACCTTTTAATGAGGCCTGTTCTGGTTGTTCTCCCTGCTCACGTAAACGAACGATATTTTCTAAGACAACTATTGCAGCATCTAATACCATACCTACGGCAAAAGCTAAGCCAGCCATAGAAATTATATTAAGGGTTCTGCCAACGCTGTACATGACAACGAGAGTAACCACTAAAGAAATGGGAATTGATAGGGCAACAATGAGTGTTGCTCTAAATTTTCGTAAAAACCACCACAAGACAATAATGGCGAGGAAAATACCTAAAAGTAAATTATTTTTGACTAAGCTCATGGAACGTTCTATGTAGATTGTTTCATCATACATTTGGATCATTTTTAAGCCAGCGCGTTTTAGTGGTCCTTCGTTGAGTTCTTTCATGGCAAGTTGTAAACCTGCCATGACCTGAATGACATTCACCCCTTGTTCTGTTTGTGCGTTCATGGCGATCGCGTGTTCACCGTCTAATGTCAATATGCCGGTCCTATCTGCAAAAGTCAGTTCAACATGAGCAACATCTTTAAGTAATACCGGTTGACCTTCGCGCCAATCAAGAACCATATTTTGCAATTGTTCAACACCATATTTACCCGAAAATCGTAAGGTGTATTTTCGTCGTCCTACTTCGTTAAAACCGCCAGAAGTATCATTGTTGTTGGCTAATGAGCTGACAACATCAGGTATGTTAAGCCCTAGTGTAGCGGCTTTGTAAGGATCAAATGTAATACGTAGTTCAGAGTTTAATCCGCCAAAAGCATTGGTTTGTGATACGCCTTCAACACGCTCTAAACGTGTTTGTACCACCTCTTCAATATAATCTTGGTAGCCTACGATATCGTTTTTGTTATTTCCGGTTGGTTTTAGAGCAAACCAAGCAATTGCATCAAACGTACTTGCACCACCAACGGATATAACAGGCTCTGTAGCATCTGGTGGATAACTAGGTACTTGATTAAGAGCATTCATCACATCTATCAATGCCCGCTCAAGGTTTACCCCTGTTTTATAACGGAGCGTGATACTGCCGCTGCCTTGACTAGAAGTTGACTCTAATAATTCTAAGTTTTGTAATCCTTTGAGTACATCTTCTTGGCGTTCAATGATTTCAGCTTCTATTTCTTGTGGCGCCGCTGCTCGCCAATTAGTAGAAATAACAATCTGAGGTTGGCTAATATCAGGCGTTAATTGAATGGGTAATTTAAATAAGCTGATCGCGCCAAAAAGTGCGATCAATAACACCGCGACAATTACCGCAGTTGGATTTTTTAACGAAGCGGCGGTTAATGTCATTGTTGAGTACCTGTTTTCAGGTCATTTGTGTTATTACCTGAAATAAGTGAGGTATTATTACTTTTAATATTAACGGTTTGACCGGTACGCAAACGCTCTGCTCCGCGAATGACAATACGGTCACCCTCACTTATATCTCCGCTAACTTCAACCCATTCACCTTCACCCATACCAATAGAAACATCGATTTGTTGAGCTGTATTTTTTTCATTAATACGAAAAATGCTTATACTGTTTCGCCTCAAAACCAGTGCGTCTCTTGGTACCGCAAGTACTTCTTTACTTTCGCCAACAGCTACTGCTGCGGTAATATTTAATCCAATAGGCCAATCAAATGTACTCATATCAAGTCGCACTTCCATTAAGTGAGAACGAGTGTCTGCTACAGGGATAAGTACTTTTATATTGGCTAAACCAGTACCCAATGGCGATCTTACGGCAAGAGTTCTACTTTTTTTTAGGTATTGGTAAGCGGTTAATGGAGCAAAAATAGAGGCTTCTGTATTTGCAGTTTCAACAATTCTTACTATAGCATTACCGCTGTCCACATATTCACCTTCATTACTAAGGCGCTGGGCAATAATGCCATCAAAGGGGGCTTTTAATTTTGTATAGTCAAGGTCTTGTTCAGTTTGTGCTAAGCGTGCCTTAGCGGCAGATAAATTACCTTGAGCAATATCTCTTTTGGCTAGTGTTTCATCAAGTTCTGTTTGTGAAACGAGCTTTTTATTAATTAACGATTTTTTACGACTGACTTCTGAGCGTTCAAAAGTTAATGTTGCTTGAGCAATCTCGACTTTTGCTTGTTCTTCAATATGTTGTAATTTTAATCGGCGATTGTCTATTTGGGCAATGATTTGATTTTTTTTAACCTGACTTCCTAACTCTACTAAACTGTTTAATCGTCCGGATATTTCGGCAGCTATCTTAGAGTCGTTATGTGTAACAACAGTACCTGACGCCCACGAAATAGGAGATAGTTTAGTTTTCTTTAGCAGTGCAACATTAACGTTTGCAGGAGGTCCTTGTTGCGCGGTAGCGATAGTTGTTATTAATAAAGTAGCGCTTAATAAAACAAATATATTTATAAAAACTCGTTTCATATCATTCCTGTAAAGTCATTTTACTGATTATTAGTTTAAGGTAAAAATAAGAATTTTGCGTTATCAGTGCTTAATTTATTTTTATTTGTCCTTTAAAGAGCTTTGACTTAGTTGCGTACCTAAAAGGGATAATACACAGTAGCCAAGAAAGTAATAAAAACCAGGTCCGATATTTGAAAGTGTTTCACTACTGATTAATAAATCTATTTTGAAACCAAACATTGAAAGCTGTTGATGATCAGATGTTTGCGCATGATCTGTGGATAAAACGGCTAGAAAAATCGCAACAACAAAAACATCGGCCATTGACCATTTGCCAATAAGGGCAACAAAGTTTAGTAATTTACGCTCAATTGCCGTGTGTTTTTTAATGTATGACCAAGTTACCAATAGTGATTTTATGATAGGGATAGCGATGGAAAAGGCAAAGATCAAGCCCGCGACTAGGAGCCTTTCATCTTGCCATAATTCTTGGATGGTGGTGAGTAATGACAGTTCTTTATTGACTAAATCAGAGGTCATACTTGCACCACTGACTTTTGCCGTCATTTCCATAGTTAATGAAAACATGGGTAATAAAATCCCAGGAATAAAAAGTATGATGGCAATTAAATTAAATGAAAATCCTAAGTGTTTTTTAAACATGACAACGTAACAAGTAAAATAAGAATTTAGAAAGTATAACTATTATTGTTGCTTCGAAAAAGCTTTGAGTAACAAACAGATACAATATGAACCGTTAAATTATATAGATAAGGTGTGATTAAGTGGTGAATATCACTAATAATTGATTTATTTGCCACGTAAATTATTATGGTTATTTTCAAAGTAACTGATTTTTATAGTAATATATTTTTGGTTTGTGAATTGCATAATACTTAAAAATTAAATAAGACCAATTAAAAATAAATAAGGAAATTAATATGTCAGTGATTATTGAAGACAGACCCATTGAAAGTGTACGCGAGGAAGTAATTGATCAGCTAATCATGAACTATAGTCACGGTAAAATATCCCACCAGGCATTTGAAAGACGCTTGGATAATGCAATGGAAAGTCAGTGCAACAAGGAAATTTACTCCCTCGCTGAAGACTTAGATTTAACTGTCGATAAAAACTATGTTGATGAAAAGAAAAAAGACTTTTCAGTTAACTATTTCCATGAGTCAGCTAACTATTCAGATAACAGCGCAGAAAAACTTGATTATATCGTAAATGTTTTTAGTGGTAGTAGCCGTAGCGGTAGATGGCATGTTGCCAAAGAAATTCGTGCGTTTAGCCTTTTTAGCGGTGCAGACATTGATTTTTCAGATGCTGTTTTTTGTCATCCAGTAGTTACTATTAAATATTTTAGTTTATTTAGTGGTGATAATATCTTTGTGCCAGAAGATGTAAATGTAGTATCTAAATCTTTTTGTATATTTGGTGGTGTAGATAACAAGGCACCTTGCAATGCACTAAATAATTCGCCAACGATTATAATTGAAGGACTTTCCATTTTTAGTGGCGTCACCATTGAAGTTAAACGAACAATAAAAGAAAAGTTTGTTGCGTTTGCCGATAGTCTAAAAAAAATGTTCTCTTAATACCCGTGCTACTTCAAAATGCGGGTTTCAGTTGAAATTTAAAAAACTTTAGGCAAGGTAGATAGTTTTAGGCATAGCATCCTATGTTAAAATTATCTAAAGACAGTGTGCTCCTGCATTGTCATCTTACCCTACATCCATGTAGGGCAACGCAGCATAAAGTCTTTTAAAATCAACCCAAAGGGAAGCGCTACAATCATAAATCTCAGCGTTGCTTACACGGATGTAAGTACTTAGATTCCGTCTGGAACTAGTAATCTGTATCATACTTGAAAAGGTGCCTACATTTCCTGTCTATGATGCCTTGATATTTATGATTATAGCGCTTCTGAAATTCCGTATTTTGAAGTAAAACGGGTATAATACGTTAATCCTAATTCGCTACTCGTGTAAAATTCAAGTAAAATGCCGGCCATTACCTGATAACTCCTTATAGGACAATAATGAAAAAGACATTTGAATTAACTCACCCAAAGATTAAAGCGGCGAGAATGGTTGATGCTGTAAAGCATGAAGTTAAAAAATATATAAAAAGAGAAAGAAAAAAAACATTACCTGCAGGTGTTGATTTTTGGGATTTTGATTGTCAATTTGGTCATACGGCAGCAGAAGCTAAAGTGGTTCATTTAACTGAGATTAGCGCTAAAATTGATGATGCTGTGGCATTAGACTTAACATCGTTTTATATTGAAATACTGGTTAAAGAAGGTTTTCGTTCGGTTAAATCAGAAGTAGAAGATGAAGTTGAATTTGATGAAGATGAAGAGTAGGGATTGATTGTAATAAGAAAATTAAGGGAGTAATACGTTGGCAGGTTCGAGTTTATTAACATTGATTGATGACATTGCGACAGTGTTAGATGATGTTGCAGTTTTATCTAAAGTTGCCGTGAAAAAAACTGCGGGTGTTTTGGGTGACGATTTAGCCCTTAATGCTGAGCAGGTTTCGGGTGTTAAGGCTGACCGAGAGTTACCTGTCGTATGGGCTGTAACCAAAGGTTCGTTCGTAAATAAATTGATACTCGTTCCTGCGGCGCTTATTATTAGCGCTTTTGCCCCATCACTTATCACAGTATTGTTAGTTATTGGCGGTTTGTTTTTATGCTATGAAGGCGCAGAAAAAATAGCAGAAAAATTATTACATTCAAAAGATCACTCATATAAAGATCAGCAGGGTAGAGCGCAAGAACTTGCCAATCAAGATATTGATTTAGTCACCTTAGAAAAAGATAAAATCAAAGGGGCAATACGAACTGACTTTGTTTTATCTGCTGAGATTGTGGTGATTGTCTTAGGTACAGTAAAAGACGCTACTTTTGAAATGCAAGTAATGGTTGTATCAGCGATGGCGCTATTGATCACCGTTGGTGTTTACGGACTGGTCGCCGCTATTGTGAAGCTTGATGATTTAGGTTTATATTTACTGCGAAAATCAGTTTCTGGGTCTTATAATACCATTCAGCGATTCATTGGTCGTTCTTTGTTGATCTTCGCACCGAATCTAATGAAAACACTTTCTATTGTTGGTACTGTTGCTATGTTTCTTGTTGGCGGCGGTATCTTAGTGCATAGTTTTTCTTGGTTGTATCAACAAGTGCATCATTTAGTGGGCTGGATGGAAATTTATATCGGAACTTTTGCCGATAGTATCGGCTCTTTATTTGTTGAAGCTGGAATCGGATTAGTCGCTGGGATTATCGTTTTATCAGCGATAACATTACTCGCTCGTATTCGAAGCTTAGTTAATAATTAATGCCTGTTCATTACCTTCGCTTGTTTTCTCAACTCCTTGGTGGGGAGTTCGTCTTTATTTTACCTGTTTAGGGTTTTATTTAAATTAGCTACATAACCTCTTAATTTTATACTTTTATACAAGGATGTTTAGTTGATCAAAAAGTACCATAAAATTCTTGGATTAATGATGATATTCCCTTTTATTGCTTGGGCGATAACTGGCGTATTCTTTTTTATTAAACCTGGATATTCAACGGCATATGAACGTTTACCAGTAAAAACATATCTACTTGCTGAAGACGATATTAATCAACTGACTGTCTCAATGCAGCAGTCGTGGCTTGAGGTTCGTTATTTACGTTCAATATTAGGGTTACACCTATTGGCTAAAAATAATCAAGGTTGGCAACAAGTTGACCCTATAACGCAAAAAATGATTAAGCAGCCAACCAAGTTACAAGTTAGCACTTTAATTAATGATGCGATAAGCATTAATCCACAGCGATATGGCCAAATAAAAGAAATAGGTGGTTTAGATGTGACCATGACAACTAATGTAACGGTTACACTGGATTGGAATAAGATGAATTTGCAGCAAAAAGGAGCAGATACAGCTTTTATTAATACTATGTATAAAATACATTACTTACAGTGGACGGGATTAAAATCGTTAGATAAGGTTTTAGGGATTATTGGCTTAGCCCTCGTTATTATTCTTGCGATGTTAGGTATGACAATGACTTTGTGGCGAAAAAACAGTAGCTAGCGACATTAATTAAACTTCGATAAAAAAGAGCTGTTTTCTTTACCTGAGCCCTTGCCCGAGGTGCACGATTTATCAGCAATAAAATAATGATGACTTTACTTGATGATATTTTGTTTAGTTAGTATGCTAAAACGCTATGGTCAGACCTCTTGAGTATTGAAGCTAAAGTCGAGTAAACAATGGAACAACAATCACTATTTATACAAGGTGACGGGCACCAGTTACACCTTCGTCATATTTCAAAAAACACTTCAGGTACACCTATACTAATGCTTCATGGAGCAATAGAAAATGGTCTGATTTTTTATACTGAAAAAGGTAAAGGATTAGCTTGTTTTTTAGCTGAGCAGGGCTTTGATGTGTATGTTGCAGATCTTCGTGGTCGCGGTAAAAGTGAACCTATAATAAATGCCAATTCTGACTTTGGCCAATATGAAGCCATAACTCAAGATATCCCACACTTTTTAGATTACATTACTAAAAAAACAAATAAAGCTATGCATGTTGTTTCTCATTCATGGGGCGGTGTTTTAATGGCGAGTTGTTTAGCTCGTTATTCAGAACGATTACCACAAGTATTAAGCAATACTTGTTTTGGCACCAAAAGAAGAGTTACAGTGAAAAGCTTAGAGAAATTTATAAAGGTAAATATACTGTGGAATAACTTGGCTCCTAAACTGGCAAAGAAAAAAGGCTTTTTAGATGCTAAAAAATATGGTTTTGGCTCAGATAATGAAACACAAAAATCACTTGCCAATAGTGTTACTTGGGTTAAAAGAGGTGCTTGGATAGACCCTCATGATGGTTTTGATTATAACAAAGCCGCTAAAAATGTACCGTGGCCTCCTTCTTGGCATTTCACTGGTGTAAAAGATAAGGTTTTGGGACATGCTCAAGATGTAAAAGGTTTTATTGAAGAGTCATCTAATTTTCAAGCCAAGTTCAGCTTATTATCAAAACAAAATGGTAACGCCATTGACTACGATCATATTAATATTTTGACTCATCCAAAGGCTGTCACTGATCACTTTCCACTGTTAGTCGATTGGTTAAAAGACCATAATAGCTAAGTTTAGGCGTTGCATCTTGTTACTACGCTGAGGTAGAGTAGCGCCCAATTATTGATAGGTTATAAAGAATTACCCATATGCATGCTGTTCAACGCTTATATTTACACCGAAAATCATTAAGCACCACAACGTTTAAAGCGCGCGGTCAACGAGTGATACGTTGTGAGCAATGTCGTATTGCTGTTGAACATTGCATATGTGCCTTGTCTCCAAAAGTTGTTAGTAATGCGGGTTTTCTCTTATTAATGTATGACACTGAGGTCTTAAAGCCCAGTAATACCGGTCGTTTAATTGCTGATGTTATTCCTGATACGTTTGCGTTTTTATGGTCACGAACAGAAGAAAATACAGACTTACTTAACGTTTTGAATGATGAGCAATGGCAACCATTTGTGGTTTTCCCAGAGCAATATGTTGAACCTGAACGTGAAGTTTTTAAAGAGAGTTTGCCTATAGAAAATGGAAAAAAGCCTCTCTTTATTATGCTTGATGGTAGCTGGCGCGAAGCGAAAAAAATATTTAGAAAAAGTCCCTATCTCAATAAATTCCCTGTGGTTGCGTTTGATCCAGAAAAGGTTAATAACGAGCAAATGGCGTCAAGGTATCAAATAAGAAACGCTACAGCCGAAAATCAATTTGCTACTGCTGAAGTTGCGGCGCGTATGCTGGCTTTGGTTGATGAAAATATCAATGCCAATTTACTTGATTTATGGTTCGACGTTTTTAGCTTTCAATATCAAAAAAGTAAGTGTCGTGGCAACAAAGGCAATCCATTAGCGATTGAAAACTATATAGACTATGTAGAACTTCAACAAATAGCTAAAAAGTAACATAAAATTCATGGCGATATAATTGCTGATTAAGAACATGATACTAAAAGCAAAATTTGTTTATTTCTATTGCTTACTTTAATGCATTCTTTCCACTTTTTAACTTCAATTGAAGATGATATTCCTTTTGGTTATAGGCTTGTTATTTAAATGAATGACCCCTGAAATACTATTTCTATATACTGATGTTATAAGATTTTAATTTCTTTGAGATAGTCAGGACTGACATGCGAATTATAATATTTACCACTCTATTATTTATTATTGCCCAAGTAAGTGCCTTGGGCCTTGCAAAGGAAACTTTAACGATTGCAGGCACAGTAAATTCTGAAAATGGTCAACCAATAAAAAATGTTGCTGTTTTGATTAATGGTGAAAAAGTGCTTAGTAATTACCGCGGCGCCTTTTCTATCGACATACCAGCTAACCTTACTTATCAATTGCAGCTTTCAAGTACAAACTATTATGAAAGTGTTCATACATATAGTCATTTTGAGTTGTTTGAAAGTGGCAAAAACAATGAGCTTACCGATATTACGCTTGTTGCTAAAAAAGAAAATAGAACGATGTTAGCATTTGGTGGTGACGTTATGATGGGGCGGCGTTTTTATAAACCCTATTTTAACGATCCAATACTTATTCATCAAAATAATAAACTTGCTGATAGTAAAGCGATTGCACAGTTTATTAAACCCTATATGAGTCTTGCAGATCATGCCGCGATTAATTTAGAAACTCAAATTTCTACCACTCTTCCTGGTGAACGTGCACCCAAGTCGGTAACGTTTTATTCCCAACCTGAATTGCTTGATGCGTTAACTTGGGCAGGGATTGATTATGTCACATTGGGAAATAATCATACTTTTGATTATATGACTGCTGGTTTAACTTCAACAATGGAGGCTTTAAATAAAAGTGCACTGGGTTTTTCGGGAGCTGGTTTTAACGAAAACGATGCATTAACCGCATACCATCAAAAAATTAACAATACTGAGTTTTCTATGCTTGGGTTTGTGGGGTGGCAAGGAAATTCAAATCCAACCCAAACAGCGAATGATGTTCACGGTGGCGCCGCATACGGTTCTATGGACAATATGCTTAATTCAATTCAGCGTGAAGTCACTCAAGATAAAGTGGTAATAGCGCAATACCACGGTAGTCAAGAGTATGCTAATAGCCCTACTGGAGTGACTGAAAATCGCTTGAAATCATCTCTTGATGCGGGTGCTACACTCGCAATTGCTCATCATCCTCATGTAACTCAAGGGCTAGAGTTATATGATGGTAAATTGATCGCTTACTCTATGGGCAACTTCATTTTTGATCAAAATTTCACGGCTACTCAGCATAGTTTTATTTTATATGTATGGCTTGATGGGGATAAATTTCATCGCGCTGAAATTATACCTCTTTACAACAAGGCATATAAACCCACGCCTGCAACAGGTATGCATCGCTATACTGTAATGAAACGATTAACTGAGCTATCTAAATTGCGCGATACTCATATCCATCAATCTGGTGGACATGGTGTGATTACCGCTAATAATAAAATTGGAATAAGTGAAAGTAAGAACGTTTCAATTGTTTTCTCTAAAAATGAACGGGTAAAAAGTTTATATCAGTTGCCCTGGCAGACACCAATTAAGGAAGTGTCATTAAGTACGGCCTCATTAAAATACCGATTGGGAACAAATTTGGTGAATGGCAGTGATTTTGAGAGTTTTAGCACTTTCGATGCACCAGAGCGTGGCTGGTTATTTGACAAAGAAGCAATGATATTTAATTCATTTGGCGTAAGTGGTCAACATAGCCTTTCATTAACATTAAAAGATAAACAGCCACAAATGTTTGGCATGCAAAGCTTCAAACGCGTTTTTAAAGCCAGTAACCCAATCACAATTAAAGCCATGTTAAAATCAAAAAATGTAGTGAAAGCCACTTTTTATTGGCAAGGAAGAAAAAAACGGCAAAAACTCTTTGATGCGTTTAACAATGGCAAAAAACACTTAATAAAAACCGTAGAAATTAACAACCAAGATAATTGGCAAAATATTGAAGTTAATTTTAATTCGCCTCGTATAGGTTATAAAAGTTATCGTGTATTAGTTGAATTTGAAACAACTAATGGTAGAAATGGGGCAATTGATATTGATGACTTCTCTGTAGTTGAATGGCAAACGGCATTCAGTAATTCAACGACTCCTCAACAATCTAACTTTGAAGTGAGCCAAGCATCTTTTATTGGTATTGACCTTCAAGGTAAACATTCAGCAGTACTAACGTACTAATTATTTAATAGCTGGTACTAGGTTTATTATAAATTATGATGCTTAATGGTAATTTGGCAGAAAATTCACCTCTAATAACAACATTTAAACTGTTGTTGAATGAGCAACGTTTCGGTTCACAAATTGAATTTGTTGCCGCTCTCTCATTACACGGATTTACGATCACACAAAGTAGGGTTTCACGTTTACTGATTAAAATGGGGGCAGTTAAAATACGCAATAACAATAATCACTTCATTTATAAACTACCAGATGAACATAATATTCCACGGATCACGCAGGCAATAGATTCCGTTGTACTCGATATTAAACACAATAATGCCCAAGTTATCATTAAAACGGTTGTTGGTGGGGGACGGCTAATTACTAAAATTATAGAGACTATGGATGAAACTTCAGGGGTATTAGCTTGTATCGGTAGTGAAAATACTATCTTAGTTATTCCTACCGATGTTACTGAGGTTAACAGTGTTTATAATAACGTTATCAATTATTTAAATATAAAGTGTCCCTTATAGTCAGCATAACTCTAGAGGAAAAGACTTTGCTAATAAACGAGAGTGACGCCTAGAAATTTCCCTAGTTATTGAGCCTGTTGTGTCGAAAACATGGCAAGCTCAATAGTTTCAATATGGCTGACTTTATTTGATATTATTTTATTTGGTAAATAAAATAAATGTTAAGCAAAAAAGTAAACCGTTAGTGTCCATAACGTAGCCGCTAAGCTGGCGGCAAATGTTGCAGGTAATAGTTGAGACTTTACATGATCCATAAGATCGCAACCCGTTGTCATTGCACTGAGGATTGTTGTATCTGATATGGGTGAACATTGATCGCCATAAACGCTGCCATTTAACACTGTTGCGAAGCAAACCATCATAAATATTTCAGGGTTAGCTAATCCTTGAGTTTGACAAATAGCCCAAGCTAAAGGCATGGCTAATGGGAATGCTATCGCATAAGTTCCCCAACTGGTACCTGTCGAAAAAGCAATAACCATAGTAATCAATTGTAAAATTACAGGTAACAACCAAAATGGTAGTTGTTCTCCTAAGAGGGATACTAAAAATAAACCGCCACCAATCTCTTTACTGATACTGCCAATAATGACGGCAAGCATTAATATTACTGATGCAACTACAACTCCTTTTAGTCCGTTTGAAAAACCATCAACGACATTACCTAAAGACATTCCTTTTATTAAGGCAATAAAAATCGATAATAAGAGTGCGGTACCAAAAGCCCAAGTTACTTTAGGAGATCCCGAAAATATGAATGTAGAAATGGCAATGCCAATTAATACGACAAGTGGCAAGATAAATTCGAATACATGAGGTTTGTAGTCTGCAGGAACATCGCACGTTTGTAATTCTTTAGCGCTTAGTGGTTTTGCATTGTTATCATCTAATTTACCAGTAGTTGCCGCTCTAAGGTGCGCTTCTTTGATTCTTCGACCAGAAAATGTGGTGATGTTTAGACTTAATAATAAAGTACCAAGCACAGCTAAAATGCCATAAAAACTAAAAGGAATACTACTAAAGAAAAACTTCAATCGGTCAGATTCTGTCGCTAAAAAAGAGACGCCGGGTACAAAAATAAGTGCTTGAATATATGCAGGCCATGCATTAAAAGCTAATACTGATGCAATAGGAGAGGCTGTTGAATCAACAATATAACTCATTTCTTCATGGCTTACTTTTGCTTTATCGGCAAGGGGACGAACTGTGGTACCAACCAGTACGGTGCTCATTGTTCCCCCTTGAAAAAATAATACTCCAAGTAACCACGACACTAGTTTTGCAGAGCGTTGTCCTTTAACAAAATGCAAAGTCATGTAGTTAGCAAATGCTTGTGCTGCACCTGTTTTTGACCAAACACCTAATAAGCCACCTAATAGCCATAAATACAAAAGTAATAATGAAGCGGTGCCTTCTTTTGCTAAATTAGGAATAATCACCTTATCGGTAAGATCAAACTGGCCCAACATGAAAGCTCCCACAACAATGCCGCTAAATAGCGCGGAAAGGGGCTCGCGGGTCATTAAACATAAAGCAATAGTTATAAATGCGGGTAGTAACGACCAAACACCATAATGAAAAGCTGGTTTTAACAGTATTAACTGATTTTTTTCATCAAAAACCCACTGTTGTGATATTTTTGGTTGTTCTTTATTTTGACTTAAAAATCGTTGATTTAGCTGCGAGTCAGCGTAAGGGATAGCATCGTTAATGATGATTTCTTTCCCTTTATATTTATAAGCTGTCTGTCCTTGTTCCGTTTGATAAGTATTATATAAATACGACTGTTCAAGCCAAGTTTGTTTAACCTGGTTATTAACGTAGAGTGCAGCGCCTAGTCCTATGATTAATATCAATAACGCAAAAATATTATTATTTTTCATTTTTAAGTTTCCTTTTTGCCTCTGTGTTTTATTCGATTGTAAAGTAATACTTAATTTCAGCTGTATATTTTATTTTTGCATCGTCTGATAATTTTAGAATATAGAATGCGTATCAAGAGTCAATTGTTCATTAGAATAAATATGTTAACCGTATAGATATAATAAATTTACGTTGTTATTGATGATATATTTTTCATTATTACTGTTTCATTTATACTCATAAACCTATTGATTACTCCCATGATAATAGCGGCTATAATAGCTGTTGTTTACTCATGATTTTGGCTGATATTGTTTTTGGAAAAAGCTGTATAGTTTTTATTTTGGAATTTGGGAGGATTGTTATTAATAATAAAAGGCATGTTTAAAGAACTTTAAATTCTATTTCAAATCTGCACTTCGCATTGTGATTGCGACATGCATAGGTAAATTGTATTTTTATGGGTTATTGACCATATTATAAATAAGGATATAAAAAGGGACCGATATGGTTAAAGCATTATTTGTTATGTCATTATGTTTTTATGGTGTTTTTTCTCATGCAGGAGAGAAAATTAATACCATAAAATCCGCAGTAGCAGAAGGTTACATTGATGGCTTACAAAGCAAGTATTTACGTTATATTGCAAATGAATTGTCGTTGGATATTGTAATCAATGTTATGCCTTTTGCTCGTCGAGTTAAGGGGATAGAAAGTGGCAATTTGGATATCATTGTTGGTGTTCAGAGGACAAAAGTAAGTGAAGATGAGTTTATTTATATCAGACCTTTTTATGAGTCGTTATCTTATCGTTTTTTTTCTTTAACTAAGAATAGCGATAAGATAAAAAGTTATGAAGATTTACGTGGAAAATTAATAGGTATTAATCGTCACGCTAAATACTTTACACCTTTTGATGCTGATAGCAGACTTGAAAAACTAGCTACGTCAAGTTTACAACAAAATATTGATTTATTGCTTTATGGACGGACTGATGTATTCATCCACTATGAGGAAAGTACATTACCTAAATTGGCTGATTTAAAATTATCAAACAAAATATCTAAGACCATATACCAACCCGAGCACCTTATAAAACACTATATTGCCATATCTAATAAATCGCATTTGATGAGTAAACAACATCAACTACAACAAATCGTAGAAAAAGGTATTGCACGTGGTGACTTCTTAAAAATAAGGAATGATCACTATGATAATTTGGTTAGGGAATAGTGTAAGTTGTCATAGATTGTAAAAAAATCAAATCCCTGTTCAGTGTCTATAGGCAGTTATGTATAAGACTTCTTCTTGGAAATTTGCATCATACAATGACGTTACCATATCCCCCTAAATACTTAGTAATAGGTATTCGTGATTCTTATTGTTAAGAAGAGATAATTATGACTTTCAAAGCTATGGCTAAAATAACTTTTCAGTAGATAGAAAATTACTTTTGGCAGTCGTTTTATCTCTCCTGATTTCTATTATGTTTGTTTTTCTATATCGAGATGCAGGGACTTTTGGTTTGATATGTATTCATTAGCTTGTAAAAAGCCTGGTGTTGACAATTGTTGTTTAGTTAGCTGGTTAACCACATCACCTATAACAATGAGTGTCGGTGGTTTGATATTATGCTTGATGACAAGCTGCTCTAACGTATTCAATTGCCCTCTAAATACTTTTTGTTCGGGTTGTGTGCCTTTATAAATAAGTGCTGCTGGTGTATTTTCTGCTCTGCCATGTTTTACAAGTTCTGTTGCAATTATCGGTAATGTATTAATACCCATATAAAAAACTACAGTTTGTGCACTTGATGAGAGGCTTTGCCAAGGTAAGTTCAATTGGCCATCATTTTGAATATGACCGGTAATGAAAGTACATCCTTGAGCAACGCCTCGGTGTGTTAATGGGATACCGGCATAGGTAGTACAACCGGAGGCTGCAGTGATCCCTGGGCAGATATGACAACTTACACCTCGTTCAAGCAAGTACTCTGCTTCTTCACCACCACGACCAAAAATAAAAGGGTCGCCACCTTTTAGGCGTAGTACTCGTTTACCTAATTTTGCATGTTCTACCAACAGCTCATTTATCTTATCTTGTGGTACACGATGTTTTGCCTGTTTTTTACCAACATAAACCCGCTCTGAATCTTGAGGTAATAACGCCATAATTTCATCACTTACTAAGCGATCATATACCACCACGTCTGCTTGTTGAATAAAGCGTAGTGCTCTAATGGTTAGTAGCTCTGCATCACCAGGTCCTGAGCCGACTAAAGCGACTTCACCTGCCTTGAGGTTAGCTTTACCATGTTCACTTAATTCTGCGCCGAGCACTTTCATTGTCATTTTTATTTACCTTAGACCTATGTGAGATTTTTTCTTGTCATATTAAATACGACGTCATTTTCGGTAAAGTTTTTACCACGTACAAGATAATTCAAACGAGATAAGTAGAATTTATCAATGCTGTTTTTTAATTAAATTATTTATTTGGTCTAATAACATTCATTACTGTTTTGAAATGGTCTATTTGACACTGAAAATGTCGTTGATTTTCTGAACTGCCAACAATGAAAACAATATAAGGTTAATTAAGCACTTTTATTTTCTCAAAGTTACTTTCGATTATTAATGTACCATTTGTAGAAGGGGCAACATAGAAACCTTTTGATTTAGCATATACCGTTATTTTATAGATGTTGGCGTATTGTCGACTCACCACAGTCCGATAATCTCACCACGAGATAAGGGAAGCCCTAATTCATCATGTGCCGTGTTAATTTGCTAGGCGGTTAAATCGTCTAGCAAATTTAGCTATAAAAGATGAAGTAACAATGCTTTCCTTGAATATCAATATAACGTATTTGGTTTTAATCCAGTACAGAAGCAAGTGTTTATGTAAATGAAGTATTGCGATATTAAGTATTCAATAGTTGAGGAGAAATAAATACGACGAGCAATTTTTTAGCGTTGAACATTTGGTTTGTAAAAAATACATTTATGTCTAGATAGATAAATAGAACTAGGGTGAATACAGTTGCCTTATTAGTTTTTTTATAATCAAGGAATTGAAATGCAATAACTTAAGAATATAGGATGATGCAAAAAATAAGCGGGTTTGTTTTATTTTAAAAGAAATATAATATCTTAAAATCATATGACCCTTGATTAGAATTATAGTGTATAAATAAAGTCTTGTTCGTTATCGCGAAATCAAAAACCTTTGTAATAAATTTTGTCCTAGAATTTACTACAAAAAGACATTTTAGCTCAATTAATGTATAGTGTGCTGATAAACTTATTGTTTTTAGTGATAGAGCTATGTGTAGCTGTCAGTATTTTTTACAAAATATAGTGTTTAAAAAAACACAGCATCGTTAAGTTGTTGTTTTTTAGTACTAAATTTGTATTGGCTTGTTTATTGCATTTTGCGTTTGCGTTGTTGTATTTTTGCGTGTGTTAATGAAGAACTAATGAATAGTTCTGGCAAATTATTTTTTTGGAGTTTTCTATGTTTTTGAACATAAAGAAATTTAGTGTTATTAGTCTTTTTTTTATTTCAGCATCAGTTATGGCAAGCATAACAACAGCATTACCCGGTGGAACAATTTCAGTTACAGATATATATTATAATAATAATGGCATAACGGTTAGTGCATGGTCAGATACACAAAATGAAAACGGTACTGATCTTATTATTGATTCAGCTACAATGAATCAATATAGCGGCGGCTGGGGCATAACAAACCAAGATTCTGATGACGGGCATACGGCTGATAATGTTGATGAGATTAATTATCATGCTTATGTAGACTACGATTTTTTCCTATTTTCATTTACTGAAGAGGTTAATATAAGTCAAGCCACTTATGGTTGGCGCTTAAACAACACTGACAATACTCAAGTCAGCGTCGCGGCGATGACGTCATCTGCTTCAGCACCAGTTGTTAATGGCAGTAATTGGTCAACTCTAGCAGATCAATCAGCTTCAGATTGGTCTCAGATGAAAGGAAGTAATGGCAACTATTATACCAATTTTGGTTCTACGGGTACGGGCAACGCTGGAAATGTAGCGGATACCTATTCAAGATATTGGTTGATTGGTGCATTAAATTCTACCTTCGGTGGTAGTTCTGGCTTAGAAGGTGATGATGGCTTTAAATTAGCTGGCATTACTTACTCAGTAAAACCTGATGGCGGTACGGGTAATGGTACGCCAGTACCAGAGCCAAGTTCTCTTGCCATATTGGGCTTAGCGCTTTTTGGAATGTTTGGTGCAAGTCGTCGCAAGAATAAATAAATGAATAAATAAAACAAAAAGGTGGCATTTAGCCACCTTTTTTTGTTTAAAAAAAGGTAGCTTCAATAGGTCCTTTTAGCTAAAACTTAGCTCACTTTGTTATAATATATTGCTTAGCAAAGACATGTTCTCTGACTTCTATATTGGAATTTTATGCGTATTATCCCTGTAATATTATGTTTTCTTTGTTCTTTTTCCGCGTTTTCTGCCCAAAATTATGAAAAAGCATTAACAGCCTATGAACAAAGCAAAATAGATGATTCTTATATTCATTTGAAGAATGTACTTAAAGATGATCCTGATAATTTACCTGCGAAAATTTTAATGGGTAAGGTATTAATGCTAAAGCATTATTATAATGATGGTA
>Ga0209396_1000756_pt1 | contig 37214 bp, 24 predicted proteins | sample GOMGulsemesocosm_6_FD_184638 | JGI IMG/M metagenome (GOLD analysis project Ga0209396, IMG submission 184638) | Methane-oxidizing microbial communities from mesocosms in the Gulf of Mexico - GOM8C Gulf of Mexico (SPAdes) (version 2) | ecosystem: Environmental > Aquatic > Marine > Cold seeps...
TACCCTGACTTAATCGCGAACTCTATAGATAATAACCTAAAAAATTATCAATTTACAATTCCACATAACCATATTTGCGGTGCAGAAATACCACTTACACTATCTGCCCAATATCAATATAACAATAGTCCAAGGACCCACAATTTTAGTTTCTTGATTCCAACAGGAAAACCTGGAAAGCTTGTCTCCCAACAATCAACACCCAATACAGCCATACCAGATAATGATAATTCAGGTATCAATGATCAACTGACATTAACAAATAGTGCACCAAATAGTTCCATCTCTGTAGAGGTTAACATATCTCATCCTTATTCAGGGGATATAACACTACTCTTAACTTCTCCTCATGGTACCCAAGTTAAATTGAAAGCCAGCAAACCTGGTGATTACAGCGCAAATATACAAGGTAATTACCCATTAACACTAACGCCAGTTGAAAGTCTCTCTGTATTTCGAGGAGAAGACACGAACGGAACTTGGACATTAAATGTTGCTGATGTTGACTCAATCGGCACAGGTGAATTAATTAGTTGGAAGATCATTTCAAGCGCTTTTAGCTGTAAGATCCCACCAAACCAACCACCTGTGATAAATATTCCTAATCTCAACATTCCTACCCGAGAAAGTGAAAATGTTGTATTAGATGCAAGTAATAGCACTGACCCTGAACATGGTGTACTAACATTCAATTGGACACAAACTTCAGGTCCTGATGTTGTGCTGATAAATGCAGACAAAGCCAGAGCCAATTTTATTGCTCCTGACGTGTCAGCCTCTACTGAACTCATATTCGAGATAGTAGTGTCTGACTCAAAAAGTGCTATGTCAACTGAAGAGATCACGGTTAAAGTCAATAATATCAATACAATACCACCACAACCAGTACAGCTAGAAGAAAACACGAGTGGAGGTAGCTTTGGGATATTTAGTATACTAACTCTCGGCTTACTTACATTATTTAGACGTAACAAATAGCGATAAAAAAGCCAAGGCACTGTCTCTTTACAGTGCCTTGATTACGATAGAAAAGGTGAATGATGAAAAAAAAATATTGGAAACTAACCCCTATTTTATGTTTTTCAATCCTAATAACAGCGTGTCAATCAACACATTCGGTTGTTAATGCGTCGACTAAAACAGTGACCATATACAACCTAAAAGGAAAGGAAATAAAAGAGCTCGTTGATCCTTCAATTATACAAAAATTAGAAATTAATTTATCTAAAAAAGATCGTATCTTTACAAAGCGTAGGCCTACATTTGAAGCAAAAATAATTATTAAAAACTCAAATACAACAATTAATGAATGGTTTTATTCAAGTAAAGGCTTTGCCACATCAGCAAACAAAAAAAATACTGATATATATAGGGTATACCTGCCGAGTATAGATCTTTATTTAAAAGCGAATGAAGATTAGTATAAATCATGTAGCTCCACTTCTGCACAATAAGAAGGGGAGCCTTTATATAAATGTTACTTTAAGCTACTGTGCTTAATTGTATATTGCGGTTTAAACGATATGAATATCCGTTTCAGTGACGGGTAAGCATTAGCAAAAATGACTCCGACCGTAATACAGGTAATCCCAGTTAACTGTATTAGATGAGGCTGGGTACCCATGGACATGCTAATCAGTAAAGTAAACATTGGAATAAGGTTAAACATAGATGTTACTTTCTGTGGTCCAATTGTTTGAGTTGCCTTCATCCATAAAAAGTAAGCGACTAAAGTACCTAAAATCCCCATGTAGGACAGTAATACGAGATCCTTCAGTGTCATGTTTTGGTAAGCATCAACAGGGGATTCAAGCCAGCAAGCAGTTAATAACATTTGTATTAGTCCGAGTCCCAATGTCCACCTGACAAACTGAGGTACAGGTACATGCGGTACCCATTTTTTCGCCAGAATTGTATACAAACAACCACCAGCCAAGGCTAAAACAACGAGAAGATCGCCCTTCCTCAAGTATATCTGGTGCCAGTTTCCATCGGTGATCACCAACAACACACCAAACAGACTAATACAGATACCAACGATATGGTAAAAGGTGATCCGAGTACGTAATAATAGTGCAGAAAGCAACAGACCAGCGAGTGGCATGTTCGCCATAATAACAGATCCGTTGACAGCCGAAGTATACCGCATCGCCAAAAACAAGGCGCTGTTTTGGATGAACACCCCAATAATAGAGAGTAACAGCAGATAGCCTTTGTCCTTATTTGACAGTATCGATTCAGGATGCTTCGATAATAAGCGTAGAATGAGGAGGGCCAACACCGCTATCGAAAAACGAATTGTAGCCGCTGTGATAGGGGTTAATTCTGGGCTTAACGCACTAATAGCATTAAAGTTACTCCCCCAGAAAAAAATAGCCAATACCGCGCCCAGCCAGATTTTATAATTATTTCTCATTGTGTTACCTATCTAATGACTTGTGCGAACAGAATATAGATTGCATAATTGTTTGTTAATAGACAGATTTAAGAGCTTAGTTATCAAAAATGAGAAATCACTCATTGGATGATTTGTACCTTTTCGTACAAATCTCTCAGTATCAAAACCTGACCGTTGCAGCAAAGAAACTAGACATACCATTGGCTACCCTCAGTCGTAGGCTAAAACGGTTGGAGCAGCAACTCAACTGCAGGCTAATCGAAAGGAGTGCTCATCATTTCTCCCTAACCAGTGATGGCATCCGCTACTGTCAGTTATGTCAGCCATTTATTAATGGATTACATAATGTGAAGCAACTTATTGAAATTGACCGGCAGCAACTTGAGGGGCACATTAAAATTACAGCGCCAATGAATATGACACAGGCCTGGCTCAAACACTGCATCTATGATTTTTACCTGAAACATCCGTCCATCAGTATCGATTTACAGGTACAGAACGAAAAGATTAATCTCACCGCCGAGCAAGTCGATGTCGCATTCCGAGTTGGAGATGCTCAGGAGCCAGACTGGATTGCTCGTGATCTCTGGCAAAGCTCATTTGCTCTTTGTGCATCGACCCTTTATCTGGACCAACACCCCACTATTCATCATCCTTCAAATTTACTGGATCATAAATTACTGTCAGTCAGTACCTCCCCCAGGTGGATTATGCGTCATAAGCAAACTGATGAGGTTTATGAGATCAGTACTGAGTTTTCGTTTAAATCAAATGATGTGTTGTTGGTCAGAGATGCTGTTAAAGAAGGTATGGGAATCAGCTGGATGCCACCTTATTACTTTAATGGAGAACAGCATAAGGGTCATGGCTTGGTACCGATACTACCAGACTGGTCTGGCCAAGATCGCCAGGTTATTTTGATGTACCGGGATAGAGACAAACAACCAGCTAGAGTTCAGGCATTTATTCAGCATGTGTTCGACTGGAAAGCAGAGCAACCAGCTATGTATTCGGTGAACTAGCGCCAAATAGCTGGTTTATAATGGTATATGATACTCGACGAGTAAATCTACAAATAAAACAATTGCTTACAAAAGACCTTTCGCATTTATTAATGACTATGATTCTGTATTAACATCATGAATACGCTCCAACGCTTTAATACGGCGTTGTTGTTGAGAAGAAAAGTTAGCCTCACGTAAGTCTGTTATCGCGAATTCAAGCTCTTCATCCGTTAAGTTGTCATCCGCCATTAGCACTTGGCGCTCAACAAAATAATCATCAAGCTGGGTACTAAACGCATTATTTTTTTCATCTAATCGAGCTAAACGTTGTGCCCCTTCAGCTCCGACTAACTCTTGACGTATTAAATACTTTTCTTGCGTATCCAACCCTTTCGTATCTGCTAACGACCCCATTAAGGCCGCATTTTTATACACTATCTGTTCTTCTACAGGAAGCAACTGTAATTCTTGTTGCCATAGTACATTAAACTCCTCTTCTGACGCTGCAACTTGCTGAAGTTCTAGCTTTTTCAATGTCATCGTTCTAAGCTGGTTTTCTTCTGCGAACAGATCTTTTTGTTGTTCATGTGTAAAAAACTTAAGCTGAGCAGCAAGTAATAGATCATTTAATGCCATCAGATCCTCTAAACCAAATTCATCAGAGCTAGCATTAGATTCTAGCGTCTGTAAATAGGTTTTATAGTTAATATATTGCTGAAATAATACCTTATCTATTTGTGAGTCAGCAGGACGCTGCGAATTAAACTGTATAAATTTCGCTTGTAAATCATCCAACTCAACCTCACCTAATCCCGATAAAAAATATTCAAATGTATCGCGATCAAATTTTGAATCAATAGCAGTATCCTGCTGCGATTTTGACTGGAACGATTTCGCTTGTATTTGCTTATTAGTGTTGTTTTTATAGATAAAGATCGCAGTAACGACTACGATTAAAACTACCAGCGTTAATACGATCTTTTTCATTTCTATAAACCTTGTAGTTTTAAACGGTTAGCATGTTGACGATATAAAGTTTTTGGATCAGTTTCAAATAAATGATGAAGACCCAAAGTTTGATTAACTTCATCCATATGATTCATTCTATAATTATCGCGAATTACTTTACCTAAGCGTGAACTGCACGAAGAAACAAGACCATCATTTGGAACATTAAAAGCCTTACCAGTCAGAGTAAGCGCTAAATCCATTGGGTCTAACACATTAGTAAAGTTAGAACTACCGCTCCATGAGTAATAGTAAACCCCATTCCCAGCAACATAATCACCTTCACCACATGCGGTTGTAGGCACACCTTCTGGATACGATTCATTAAATTTTAATGAATTTTTAGTTGTTAACGCTTCTAATGCAGCAACTGTATCTTGTGGTAGCTTCCCTCCACGAGAAAGAAAAGTAATTAACTTACTTAAGCCATTAGCCATAGAAGATATTAATTTCTCAGATACCGAACCCTCTGGCACCTCTCCACGTAAAATATCTGCAACACGTGAACCTTTATTCACACCACCAATGCTCGTTACTGACGCCACGTATTGTGGCGCTACAGATGCCACATAACGCGATGTTGGACCGCCATGGCTGTGACCAATTAAGTTAACTTTATCAGCACCAGTAGCCGCTAAAATTTCTTCAACCTGTGCTAATAACTGCTCGCCACGAACTTCGGTAGTATTCGCCGCAGATACTTGAGCCACATACACCTCTGCACCACTTTTACTTAGAGCACGGGTAACACCATAAAAATAATCAATACCCAAAATGGAATCAAAACCAAACAGCCCATGGACTAAAACAATGGGATATTTCGTTTCTGTGTAGCCCTTATAGCTCGAACTATTCATGAAGCCTTTAGCCTGACTACTAAATACAATTAAACATAGAGTAAAAAATGTAAGAATCCGTCTCATTTATCTATCCTTATTATTAAATTTAAGTTAACAAATCAGTTCAGAGAGCCAGAACTGAGCTTTAGTGAATAAATACAAATAAACGATACAGGTAGTCACGTAGGATAAATGTGATTAAGATCAATTATTTAAGATGAGGCGTTTCTATATAAATTTTAATTTTTAGCGTTTGATTTTAAATGTGGAATTTAAATCTAATTACAGATTAGATTTAAAAAAAAACAATACAACCAACCACAATACCACTTTGCGGGTAGTTAAATATGGTACAATTCAAAGCTTAGAATAAATATAATAAGTGAGTTAAAATTTATTACTTATGAATAAATCCCCCCTTACTTAAGCATCAAATTACGCTCAGTTTAACAGCGACACCTATTATTAGGCTACATTAGCCCTGATAAGCCCGCACAAGAGCACCAGTTGCTCTCTCAAGGCTAACGATTGTGCTTGTTTTTCAGCACTGTCTTTCTCATTTTTAACAATCGGCCAGCCTATGTTTAATCTTAAGCAGTTTTGATAATAATCAAGCGTGGTAAATTCACTCCCAGCACGAAAAGAAATCCCTTTTTTCAACGCTTCATTTAATACGCTTTGACTATCCATATTATCGAGTTGTAACCAAATAACCATACCACCTTCGGCAACACTGATTTTAGTATTTTTGGGGAGTAATTCCCGTAGTAAACTATGGTACTGCCGTGCATGTGCCGCTAGGGTTAGCGTTAATTTTTTAAGGTGTTTTGCATAATTCCCTGTATTAATAAACTCGCATACCGTATGTTGAACGATATTATTAACACCGAAAAACTGCACACTCCGCAAGTGTAAATACGCATTAAAAAAACGCCCGGGCTCACACCATCCCAAACGATACCCTGCAGCAATCGTCTTAGATACCGAACTACACCACAATACCCAGCCAGATTTATCCCAATACTTAATTGGCAAAGGCGTAGTATTGGAATAGCTTAACTCCAGATAAATGTCATCTTCGATAACAGGCACTCGGTAATCAGCAGCAAGCTCAGCAATACGTTGTTTTTGTTGATTACTTAAACAAAACCCTTGTGGATTTATATGGTTAGCGCTAAATAAACACGCAGAAATACGCTTAGCTTTGAGTATAGATTCAAGTTGTTCTAAATCTAGCTGTGATTGATAACAAGGTATCTCAAGCACTAATCGCCCCATATTTTCAAGTAAGTTCAATAAACCATTAAAACAAGGTGATGAAATCGCGACCGTGTCCCCTGGATTAGTCGTGACTTCAATGGCACTACGCACAGCATCGATACAACCATTGGTAACAACCAAATGATCCGCCGTTAAAGGAAAGTGCTGTTGCGTAAAATGATCGGCTAATGCGGTACGTAAGCTCATGTCACCTTGATAATCAGGGTATGCAAATAGATCTGAACCAACTTTTTGGTTGGCACGTCGCAAACAGCGATTCAAAATGTCTTGAGGTAACAACTCAGCAGGCAGTTGCGCGGTATAAAATGGACCACGTAATCCTTGATCAATGAATTGACCAACTTTAGGCTTTGCAACTTGAGCGTTGAATTGAGGATATATTGGGGTATTTTGTTTATTCAAAGGCTGAGTAATAAAATAGCCAATTTGCGGCTTTGCATGCAACCAACCTAAATCGAGTAAACGCTGATAGCAATTATTCGCTGTTGTCATACTCACATTATGCAACTGGGTAAACTGCCGTAACGACGGCATTCGTTTATCGACAAGTAATATACCTTTATCAATGTCGTTAATAATATTATCTGAAATTGTAATATAACGTGCGGTCATCCTTCCCTCCCCATCAAAATTAAAACTGTACTCTAAAAAATAACAAAAACTGCATCTGTTTATTATTTGTGAAAGCAACATACTAGTCAAACAATAAAACAACGGAGTATTCATATGCACGGAAGATCAATAGCACCTATTCACTTATTCATCATTATCGCGGTAACTTGTCTATGGGGGTTCAATTTCTCCGTGATTAAAGCGGGTGTGGACAACATAGACCCCTTTATTTTAACAGGGCTACGTTTCACCTTTGCAGCATTTCCAGCGGTCTTGTTTGTTCATAAGCCGGATGTCAAGTGGCGTTATCTCGCACTCTATGGCATTACATTTGGAGTTGGCCTGTGGGGTATGATGTCTATGGCTATTTATTCAGGTTTATCGGCTGGAACAGCGAGTTTGATACTCGAGTTCAGCGTATTTATTAGCGTACTGATGGGTATCGTCTTTCTAAAAGAGCGCATTAATACGAGTTTAAAAATAGGACTCGCATTGACCTTAGTGGGGCTTATCTTTATTGCCAATATTACTGATGGTTCGGTTACCTTAATCGGTTTTGTATTTGCACTCACTGGCGCCCTAAGCATGAGCATCATTAGCTTAATGGTTAAAAAATTGAATATTAAAGATATGTTTGCTTTTGTCGCTTGGTCTTGCCTTTTTGCACCGCTGCCGTTATTTACTATGGCATATATCGTCAATGGCGTTAATCTTTATAGCGAGTTAAGCACGAAATTCAATCCAACAGCTTTTGGCTCTGTCTTGTTTCAGGCTTATCCAACAACCTTATTAGGCTATTGGGTATGGAACAAAATGCTAATTAAATACCCGCTCAGTATGATGAGTCCATTTAAACTATTAGTGCCTATTTTTGCTCTATTAGGATCGGTCATCTTTTATAACGAACAATTAGGAATAAACAAGATGATTGCCTTTTCGCTCATTATCGTCGGGATATTATTACCATTAATAACACCGTTATTAATGCCATTCATAAAACAACTACGGTTTAAAAAATTACAGTTATAATCTAACGGTTAATCAGCATTAACTGTGATTAATGCTGATTTTTCTATCTTAGCGGTACGCGTTTTAGTTCCTTCGCAATCATCACTATTACACTGCCGTGTACATGATTTAGTACAATGCACTCGTTTATTACAGCTCCATAAACAAAGCTGCCAAACTTGCCGCTTAGACTCTGGGTCTAAACAGTTGAGATCAGCCGCACAAAGATGACCCGCCTGAATCAGCTCTGCAAGTTTCGAACTCGATATACTTAAATTAACCTTAGAAGACATGATTTAATCCCTTATAAACGCGCTATAGCTCCATATATTCATAATAACCCCAATTGAGAATGATTATCAATAGCGATTATTATGTTTACTTACACTAAATTACAAAGCGTTTAAATAACAATCTAAAATGATAGCTAGATCAAAGTAAGTACGTATATAAGTGACTATTTACATAAGAATATTAGCGACACAAATCATGAACGATTAAAGATCATTGGTTATAAAGATCAGGGTATAAAAAGGGGGCCATTGCTAATGTCAGTCCTTGGGTATAATTGCTTTCGCGGGTTGCATGCCCATTCGTTAACAAACCAATCGCCCCTCCTTTGTGTTTAATGTTGACTGTCTTAAACAATTTATCCATCACTGGTCCCAATTCTTCTCCGTTTAATAATGATTGATAAATGGGTGCAGGTAATGGTAACGCAGCGCTACGTCCTACCGACTGTTGTTCTTTATTAGCAATAACAACATATGCGAATGTTGCAGGCCCATCGTCGAGTAAATCAACGCCACCTTCGATTGCAATATAAAAATCGGCATCTGCATTCTGTTTACAATATTTAACGCGGTTAATAGCCCCTTCACGTGTCTCAGAGGCATCCATGGGCTGGTCTGGGACATTCGAAGGTGCATCGATACCATCACATTCCACAATATGCTCGGGATACAGTTGAGCAATAACAGTACGTGAAGCATTTACCTTCACTGGATTTTTAGACCCAACAATAACTTTAATTAATTTCTGTTCCATCATTTATAAATCAACTCTTCTTGATTGCCAATAGTGGCGGTTCCAATATGGATTATCCAAACGAGATAAGATTACCCCACGGCTACTGGATGCATGAAAAAATTGCAAGTCATCAACCATAATACCGACGTGACGTACATTAACCCCTGTTTTAAAAAACACGAGATCACCAGTATTTAATTGCTGGCGTTTAATTGAATACCCGACTTTTACTTGTTCGGCAGTCGTACGAGGAAGATGAATAGAAAACTGCTGTTTAAAGATCAGCTTAACTAAGCCAGAGCAATCTACCCCACTCTTACTTATCCCACCCCATTGATGAGGCGTCCCATACCAATCTTTATATTGTGCGAGTAACTGACGTTGAACATAGTCGAGTTCTGGTGTTGGTCGATTAACTGCTATTGTAGGATCTGAAGGTTTTATTGCTACCTGCTGACTACAACCTGAAATTAATACCAACAACATAAAACACAATAAAGACTTAAACACTACAACATCATCCATTACGAGCCATTTCCCCTCGCATTCTACCTTTACTCATTGTTTCAAAACAACCAACTTATAACGCAATTTATAGATCGAGTCGGTTTCCCAACTTAAACAGCTCGTCAATAGGATTCAATAAAATAATTATTAATATTTACCAGACACCTCACTATGTTACAAAGCCAACTATGTTACCGCTAACATATGGAAGTGTTATTAACACTATCAAGCTAACCCTTTTTATATACTGCCTTCGTGGTATATCTCCAGCGAATTAAGATTTAACAAATCGCCAATTAAAAAGTAGGTGTAACACAAAAAATAGTACATTTAATACTATTTTCATATGCTTAAGATTTAAGTTAACACTTTGTCACTATTTACAAATGTAAGACAAGGGACTAACATATACCCATATAGTTATAGACAAATGAAAAAGTAGAGCTAAATATCTAAACACTCTATTTTATGGATTTACTGCATAGGGATTAGATAACATGCAAGCACTAACGCTAGTTGATATGGGTTTCTTGTACACAGAAACAGTTGCCAGTCCTAAACATGTAGCCGGATTACAAATTTTTACCGCGCCTAAAAATTACGAAGGCAACTTTACTCGAGATCTGTTCGACACCTTAATGTCGCAGGACGAAATTAAGAAACCGTTTAATTTAAAACTGAAAAAACAGCTCACTGGACAATATTACTGGAAAGAAGATGACAATATTGATCTCTCTTACCATGTACGATTTGCAATGCTACCGCAACCAGGCAATGAAAGTCAGCTGCTTCACTTTGTTGAACATCAGCATGAAACACTATTAGATAGAAATAGACCTTTATGGGAAATGATTCTGATTGATGGCTTAGAAGATAACAAATTCGCTATCTATTTAAAAGCACACCACGCGTTCACTGACGGCGCAAAAGCCAATCAACTATTAATGTCGTATTTAAGCCAAGATACTGATGCGCAAATGACAGCATTTTGGAATATTGAACTTGAGCAGAAAGAAAAACAGCTTGATAGTATGCTTTCGTCACTCACAAAAACGTCCAAGAAACTGGCAGGCCAAGTTAAGTCAATCCCATCACTGACTAAACTAACAACAAAATTGCTTTTCCAAGCCGCAAATGTGTATAAAGCGGATATGCCAACACCGTTTATGGCGCCTAAAACACCTTTCTCTGTGAGTCCCAAACGTGCGCGCCGTGCAGCTGTTTCAGCTCTGTCGTTAACACGTGTTAAACGCATAGGTAAAATGACAGGCGCAACAATCAATGATGTAGTTGTAACCATCTGTGATATGGCTATTCATAACTATCTTGAAAGCAAGAGTTTTAAACTTAAAAAACCGCTTGTTGCACAAATGCCAATGAGCTTACGTGACGCTAGCGATACCGTAACCAACAATCAAGTTGCAATCAGCTTAGTTGAATTAGCTTATCATGGTGAATCACCGCTTGAACGTTTAATGACAATTAAAGATTCGTGTATCAAATTAAAAAATGAAACACGTTTACTCACAAAAGAAGCACTAACAAGCTATACAATGGCAAGCCAAGGCCTTGCTGTCGTTAGCGAATTTTTCAATTTGGATACCGTATTACCGCCAATGGGTAATGTGCTAATTTCAAATGTTCCAGGCCCACAACATCCCCTATATATGATGGGTGCGAAAATGGATCAATGCTTCCCTATTTCGGTACTTCCACCAGGAATGTCTTTAAACATTACGTTATATAGCTACAACGGATTGATCAATGTCGGCTTAGTATCATGCCGTTCTGCGCTACCTGATCTAGCGGATCTTGCTGATTATATCAATAAAGCATTTATTGAACTTGAAAACGAAGTACTAAAAAGTGCATCAATCTCGGTTTCAGAACAAATTGCACTATTAGCAATAGCGAATGCTAACTCCGATATTAAGCAACAAAGCTTAGCTGTGATCGAACAAATATTAGCAGACGCACAAAATACTACCGATATTGAAACTCCGCCGGTAACACAGCAACCAAAAATCAGCCGTGTTGATACACCACCAACCGACATTATTTCTACTGATACAGAGACTAAAACTGTATTAGCATCAGTTTAGGAAAAAGTGATGAAAACACGCGATAGGATATTACAGTGTAGTTTAGAAATGTTCAGCCAATACGGACACGTCAAAGTGTCCACGGTTGAAATTGCCAACGCTTTAGAGATCAGCCCTGGTAATTTATATTATCATTTCAATGGCAAGGAACAATTACTCACCGAGTTGTTCTACGAATATGAAGCAGCAATCAATAAACTTATGTCATTTTATGAAGATGATGTACAAGCATTTGAAGATTACTGGGCATACTTAAATGTGTACGTCGGTTTGATTCAACAATACTCCTTCTTCTATCGTGATATGAAAGTTATTTTTGATGAAAACAAATTGCTAAAACGACGATTTATGCGTTTAGTTCATAACCATCACAGCTTTTTCTTAAAAATGCTTGTGTCATTAAATGAGAGCAGTGAAATAAAAATGACAGAAGCACAGCAAAGTTCGATGGCTGATACGATCTGTTTAATTGCGACGAACTCATTAGATACGCAGTTAGCTGAAGAAGATTACGATCTTCAAGAAATTACACAGCGTATCGTATTGCGTATTATCATGTTAGTTGAACCTTATTTTTCTCACGAATCTAAAGAAAAATATTTATACGAAGTTGAGCAAAACCCTGTTGAAGCAACAAGTTTGTTTAGCTAAGTAGCGAACCTTACAAAACCAGCTTAAATAAAAACCTAGTGATGATTAATTCACTAGGTTTTTTAGTATAAGCATTATTTATCTGCGAGATAAATCTCTCACCAAGTATCCATAATTTACAACATTTTTTATTAAAGACACCAATCAGTTACTTTCACGCAAATAACACCGCAAATAACTATATAAAATCATCATCAAAATCTTATACACTACAACCATCTTAAACGACATAACCACATGATTTAAATGGATTTAAGTTCATTGTCACAACTCTTGTTTATTGCTATTGTATATGAGCATTAGAGTAAAAACTCTCTTTGGTGCTGTTTGCTGTCAAACTAATGAATTCATTCAACAAGGACATTTCAATGAAAAATTCGATAATTAAAACCAGTTTATTAGTAGCAGCCCTATCTTTAAGTGGTTGCGATGTCACTTTCATTGCACCTGATTGGGTTAAATTTTACGACAACAGTAAAACGGAAGAAACAACAGTAGAATGGTTGTCTGCACAAGCGATCGATAGTGCCGGTAATATAATCCAAGCTGGAGAGACGATTAGAACAGGCAGTGATCGAGTTCAAAACATGCTATTAGTAAAATACGGTACATCTGGTAACACACTATGGACGGTTGAGCATGATGTGACTCACGGATTATCACGCAGTGATGAAAATATAACGGCGATGGTTGTCGATGATGAAGACAACATCTATATCACTGCAACAGCCTATCTACAAAACAATGCCCAAGGACCTCGCGCATCACTGCTCGCTAAGTTTTCTACCGATGGAAGATTAATTTGGGAACAAATAATCAGTAATGAATATGACGTTCGAGATCTTGAGCTTAAAAATAACAAACTTTATGTAACAGGGCTTAATACTCAGATCTTTAATACTGACGGTGAACAACAATTAAACATCGAACATCTAGACCAACAGGCTTGGGATATTGAACTCGATACAAATAATAATATGTATGTTTCTGGCCGTAAAGGCGTGAGTAAGTACAATGCATTAGGCCAATTAGAATGGACACAACCACAAACTGAAGACACATTTGCAGAAGCTGCAACCACTGTTTTAGCTGACGGTTCTATTATTTCGATCATCATGACTAAAGATCGCGATCTACAAATTCAATCAATTGATACTAACGGTCAACTATTGTGGCGTAATAACGTATATGGTAACCAGGACAGTTATGCGCTACCTGGCCCTGTTATTCTCCAAAAGAATGCACAAGATGAATTATTTATCGCGTTTTCAGATGCCTCAAATAGAGATCTGATTAAGATGCAAGCGAACGGCGATATTATTTGGCATGTGAGCAATCAACAAGGGGAAATTAGTGCAATTAACCTTGACGATAACGGGGGAATATTTGTTGTTGGTAATGGCAATAATGAAAAATATACTAACGATGGAGTATTAATAGCGGTTGCGAATACCGGATACGAAGTGCAGCAACGCACAGGTAATATTGTTCGTAAAGGTAACGACGTTTATGTTGGTTATAGTACTTTCATTAATAATAATTTTGATTTCTATCTTGCTAAATACACTGATAGATAACACCTAAAGAATCTTGTCGTCGATAAATAGTCAGGGATGGTTTCAAATACTGAGCCATCTCTGAAAATAGATCTTATTCAATCTTTGACATCTTAGCTACTGCGACTAATAAAATCGCCATAACGACAAACATAAGCCCAACATCGAACCAACGTTCATTCACTAAATCATTGACAAAAATAAAGGCAAAAACAATACCGACACCTTGAAAACATGTATACAAAGACTGTTTATCTTCCATTATACTATCCTACATATACCTCATCTAATCTTACAAATTCATCATAAACGGAATTCATTCAGAATTAGAGTCATACATCGTTATTACCTTCTATTATAGTCGAGGAACAGTAATTGTATGGCTTTAAAAAATGTAAAACGACATAAATAGGCTCTATTGCCATCACCTCATATACTTTAAAATCAGTTCTATAACCCATGCTTACTTTTCACATCCGCCGTATATCTACACAATAAACGATTAAAATGTTAAATAATTGAGAAAAACAACAATTATTTCCTTAATAGCCTGTATTCCTGTACAATTCGCACCTTTAATTTTTCGTATTAATTTATCCCAAGGCTTATTATGAATCTTTCAGCTAAAACGGTTGTTGTGATTGCAATTGGTGCTGCTTTATACGGCATCGGCGGACTACCTATGTTTGGTATACCAGTGTTTGCAAACACTACGCTTAAACCTGCGATGGCAGTGCTTGCTCTCTTCTCGGTATTATTTGGTCCATTTGTTGGTTTCTTAGTAGGATTTATAGGTCATTGGGTTACTGATTTATTCTCTGGCTGGGGTGTTTGGTTAACGTGGGTATTAGGCTCGGGTATTGTGGGCCTTATCATCGGATTATTCCCTAAACTGACAAAAGGTCGTTTAGAAAAAGGGCAATTCTCGATGAAAGATATGGCACTCTTTGTTGTACTTGCCTTAGTCGGTAATACCGTCGGTTATGGCGTATCAGCACTACTCGATAGCATTCTTTACGCAGAACCGTTCAGTAAAGTCATGACGCAATTAACGATCATTGCAGCAGGCAATACGATATTAATTGGTATTGTTGGCTACATTCTACTGACTGCGTTTGCAAAGCGTAAAAAACAAAGCCGTAATCTGACCGAGGATTAATCAAAAATGACTATCGAATTTTCTGACTTCTCTTTTAAATATGCTTCGCAGGAAAAAGCGACACTAAAAGGCATAAATCTAAGGATAGAGAAAGGAGAGAAAATCGTCATTATTGGTCCAAGTGGTAGTGGTAAATCAACCCTTGGGCAATGCTTAAACGGTCTGATTCCGCATGCGATAAAAGGTGACTTGTCTGGTACCTTAACCATCAATGGTACGCAGGTATCAGGGTTACGTATGCAGGATTATAGCGAGGCAGTGGGCACTGTATTACAAGATACCGACAGCCAGTTTGTCGGTTTGAGCATTGGTGAAGATATTGCATTTTCGCTTGAAAACAACATGATTTCTCAAGCGGAGATGTTGTCTATCGTGCAGAAAACCGCCGCGATGGTTGATCTTGATGAGTTACTTGATCATTCACCGTATGCATTATCAGGTGGTCAAAAACAACGTGTATCATTAGCGGGTATTTTAATTGATGATACAGACATTTTGTTATTCGACGAACCCCTTGCTAGCCTTGACCCAAAAACAGGTAAAGCCACTATCGAAATTATCGATCAGCTGCATCGAGATACTGGCAAAACCGTTATCATTATTGAGCATCGTCTCGAAGATGTACTACACCGCCATGTCGATCGCGTGATCTTAATGGAACAAGGCAAAATCATTGCCGATATGTCTCCGGACGAAATAATTGCTTCGCCGTTACTACAGGTTCATGGTATTCGTGAACCTCTCTATATCTCGGCATTAAAAGCAGCAAACTGCCCTATTCTAACGACTAATAATCCAGCTTATATTGAAAAGATGGATCTGAAACAATATCAAACGCCATTAACCAATTGGTTTCATGCGCAAGCCCCTATTGTTCACCCCCATATAAACGATACATTAATTGAAATCAATGATTTAACCTATTCTTATACTGGCGAAAAGAATGCCCTTGAAGGTATTTCGTTTAGCATTAATCGTGGTGAATTCGTTTCTATTTTAGGTAAGAACGGCTCGGGTAAATCAACCATCACCAAACTGATTATGGGCGTTATCGCACCAGATACCGGTAGTATTAAGCTTAATGGTGAAAATATTGCTGACTTATCTATCTTTGAGCGGGCTCAAAAGATTGGCGTTGTGATGCAAAATCCAAATCACATGATCTCTAATCATATGATTTTTGACGAAGTGGCGTTTGGTCTACGTAACCGTGGCCATGACGAAGCATTTGTTGAAGAAAAAGTATTATACGTACTGGGTTTATGCGGCTTAATTAAATACCGTCACTGGCCAATTGAAGCACTTAGCTATGGTCAGAAAAAACGCGTAACCATTGCCTCTATCTTAGCATTAGAACCTGAATTACTTATTTTAGACGAACCAACCGCAGGACAAGATCATCGTAACTACACATCGATGCTGTCATTTATTAAGACACTAAACAAAACGCTGGGTATTACTGTTCTTATCATCTCTCACGATATGCACTTAGTGTTAGAATACACCACGCGTTCGATTGTTATTGCAGAAAGCAAATTAATTGCCAATGCCCCGGTTTCTCAAGTGTTCAGCGACCCTGCGCTACTTGACCGTGCAAACTTAAAAGTAACGAGCCTGTATACCCTTGCAAATGCTGTTGGTATCAAAAATACAGATAGTTTTATGCAGCAATTTATCAAATCTGAAGTGACGCCTTCATAATGACGCGCAACACAAATAATAAAAACAATATGAATAAAAACACGATTAAGAATACTTTTCCTAACAACAAAAGTAGCATCAATAAAACTAAAAAAATCGATTTTGGTATTAACTATGTAAATACCAATTCAGCCCTACATCGGCTTAATGGTGTCACTAAGTTCGTCTTGTTTTTAGCTTGGGTAACAGTGGTGTTAACAACCTTTGATTTACGCCTTATTCTCGCGCTAATCATTACAGGTTGTACCTTGCTTAAATTAACTAAGGTGCCTTTTCCGGTTTACAAACCTTTGCTCATTGCCACGGCAAGTGTGCTCACTATGAACGCATTGTTTATGTTCTTATTAGCACCACAGCAAGGCGTTGAATATATAGGTTCAAGTACCGTTTTGTTGTCGCTCTGGGGAAATTACTCCCTGACACAAGAAACCTTGTATTACCTGCTGACGGTAACGCTGAAGTATTTCAGTATGTTCCCAATTGCGTTGGTATTTGTCTTTACTACACATCCGACTGAGTTTGCTGCAAGTTTAAACCGCCTTGGTGTACCGTATAAAATTGCCTATGCAGTAAGCTTAACATTACGCTATTTACCTGATGTGAAGAATGATTTTGTTAACATCATGCATGCACAGCAGGCACGTGGCGTGGATTTATCAAAGAATGTATCTGTACTGTCGCGTATTAAAAATGTGGCCAAGATCTTAGGGCCATTAATTTTCTCAAGCCTAGATCGCGCAGACGAGATTTCGAATGCAATGACACTACGTGGCTTTGGTCATAATAAAATGCGTACGTGGTACAGCTTAAAACCAATGTCCAAACAAGATTACATTGTGATGGGGTTAATTACCTTGGTAGTAACGTTAGCGATTATCAAACGTGTTATGGCTACAGAGTTATTCTGGTACCCATTCTAGTTAAAAATGAGGAGCTAAAAGCTGTTGATGGCTTTTAGCTCTTTAATATAGGCCCTTATTACACATATTCACCTAATTCTATGAGCCTTATTTAAAGAAACAGACAGTACATCTCTCGATAAATCAATAATTGGGTTATCCTTAACCACATTTTTCATCCTAACCCAATCTAAATATTTTTGATTTAATTTTCGGTACTTCAAAGTTGCAGAGATATTTATAGGTGATACTGCCCAATCAGGAACAGTAAATTTATAATCTATAATATCTGTTGCACCAGCTGGTACATAATTTATATAACTTCTACCAACCATATTAAACAAGTCATGCCGCCAAACAGGTTTACCGAACTTATCTACTGCAACTTCTTTATACACAGTTGCGTTATTCTCTATCGAACCACTATCAAGTAAATGACCACTTGAATATATGTCTCTTTGTGCGCCATCAATGACTTTAAATTCTATCCAGGCTTCACTTAAATCAATTGCCCCTGCTGGAAAATTATGGCCGACACCATGATTACTAATCAGTACAGATAATTTACTCTCACCTCCGCGATAAAGAGCAATAGGGTGCTTAGTATCAACACCTAAATTGGGATTTATAAATAGACTACTTTGTTGCGCTAAAGAATCTTCAGGTGGCACAATATAAATTGAAACTTTATCTTGTTGTAAGAACTCTTCAGTCAATTCAAACAGTTTTTCATTATTGAACTGCTTAGCAAGCATCACATTTCCTCCGACAAAGTAATGAGAATTGATCTTCCCCGTTTCATTTGCAGCCATATCGGCTCCCGACATAAGCGGCATATGACATGATTGACAATTCTTACTCTCTGGGTGAGAAAATCGGGTGTCTCGTGATAGATTAAACTTACTATTACTCCACGCAAGGTATTCATCTTGCATTTTGATCCACCCCCAATCATTCATCGACTTTTCCATGAACTGACTATGGCATGAACTACAAAATGATGATGATTGTAATACAGGCGACAACAAATCGGCCTTATGTTGTTGCGGCCTTAATTTTATTGATAAATGATTTAGCTTCTTCAACCATTTATGCTTAGTATTTTGAAATAGATAATCTCTTTTTTCAATAAAGTTATAGCTCGCATTCCCCTGCGTACTATGAACTTGATTAATACCATGACAGGACATACAACTAATCCCTTCATGGTTGGCAGTCGTTCCAGAAACACCAGCATGTTTACCTCCAGTTGTAAGCTGACCCGTTAAAAGTGCAATAGGCGCATGGCATCCTTCACAATATCGAGTTGCTTCAATACCTTTCTTTTTTTCAAGTAGATTAATATTTCTGACATAAGTTGGATCATTTGCTGCGTGCCTATGTGCAGAAGCAAGCCATTGCTTACCTGTTGCCTCATGACATTCTATACATTCTTGTGAGTCTGCAATCTGATTTTTCTTGATAAATCTATCACCTTCCGTAGATACCATGCTAGGTAAAAATTTACCCTCACCATATTTATAAACATAATTTTGAATATACTGTGGCTTTTCTATTTCACTTGTATAACTATTCATTAATATCACAATCAATAAAAATGTAATGGAAGAAATTGCAGCAATTAAAAGGCTCTTATAAATATCCAAGTTCAGTGTCATAAAACGGCTATCTTGACTTTTAAGCCTTCGTAAAGGAAATGAAATCCAGTGAAAAATCAAATGTATTATTGTCAAAAACACGCAAAAATAAGATGAAAAATGATGTACAGTTAAATAAGCCTTATAAGCCTCGGTCACACCTGTTACTGCTAAAATCAATCCCGTTACCAGAGAAATAAAGAATCCGACAAATGCCATACTGCCAATAAATACAGACATAGTACGTCTAAATCCTAACGTACGTTTGGTATGTTGAAAGCCGTAATAGAAGGCGATACTACTTGAGAGAATCCCTGTCAGTAAATGTAATAATGAAAGCATTTGCTGATAGAGTGGTGCAATGGAAAATAACAGGTTTATAGTTCCGGTTACGATCAAAATAAATAAAACAGATATAAATATCTTTAATAAGCTAGCTTCTTTCATCATTTATTAACCATTTCATATTTTTTGTTTAAATTATGATTCAGATACAAAGCTATCCATGGTAGAGCATCTTGCTGATATTTCGCTCCGTATTGCTCTAACCATAAAGAAGATATTTGAAAATTGAATTGAAAGCTATACCCTAAAAACTTATTTAGCCAATCAAGGTCTACGTCTCCCAACTGTCGATACAGTTGATCTTCATTAAGCGCGTCAACAATAAAAATATCGTTATCCATCTCCAATGAAGACATATTTGCGCGATAAAGCTGACGAGCAATCACTCGCCTCTCCACCTCACTGGCCGTTGCGATTAAGAAATATAATTTTGGTAATGATAGCTGGCTCAAATTATAAAAGGTCAGATCATGTAAATACACTTTACCACCAAAATAATCATCGCACTTTTCAATTAAACTTTCTCTTAAAATACATTGCCTTATCAATGCACTCGCTAACTTATGTTTACTTAAATGAACTCGACTATCAGAAATAAAATGCTGTAAACTTACACTCGATGCATAAGTTAACAGAGATTCAGTCAATGGACTGTTTTTCCAAAATAAGTATTGAATAAAGTTATCTATCTTTTCGGAATAGTTTATTCGTGCTAGCTTGATAAAACCGACGAAATCCTTGATCTCATGTCGTCTCGACGTCTCAAGTAACAAGTTAAATTCGTCCTGTTCTAAAAGTGCGAGATAACCAAGGTATCGATGATCCTTAACCATAGAAAAGTGATAATTAGCTTGGCTGATATACTCTAACATACCTCTATAATCTCGATGTCCTAGTCCATTTTTTATTAGCAACTCTTCAGAATGTATTGAAAAGAATTGCTTACTTCGTGTATCAACTTTTACACCGATACTTAAAGGCTCATTAGTTAATTTAGATAGTGTGATTTGGCATTCAGAAAAAATAATCTCATCCATTGTTTTCAAACAGAATGCTTTCAGTTCTGATAATGACCTTGAATATTTCAATTTACCTAATGATTTAATTACAATGGCCTTGTTTACAGGTTCTGCCGTATATATATATGGAAGTAATGAAGCGCCTATTGTAGTGTCTCTGCTCAAGGAGACCGCTTCAATAGCACACTGAAAAGCTTCTTTACCATCTCGTAGGCCTCGCTGTAGAGTCACGGGTAATAATCCTAATTTTGTTTCTGGTAATATCTCTTCTTCTTCATACCAGTGAGCTAACTCTTGAGTAAAATAACAAAACGAGGTGCTATCTGATTTACTAATCACATACTGTAAGAGATCGATAAACGCTCTATTTTCTGAATCCATCAATAGATTAATAATTAATTTATTTACTATATCATCGTTATAATCCTCCGTATTTTTAAACATTTCAGTCAAAGCCCATGAAAGAGTCACGGTAAATCGAGGGTCAAACTTATGCGTCAACTGAGGTAAGTTTTTCTTATATTTTGACAATAATTTCAATAAATTAATAAATTGATCTTTGTTTTTAAACTTGGCGGTAGACAATAACGAAAAAAGCGTCTTCTGTTCATCACTACTCATTATCAAATGAAACAAATTTTCAGAATCAATAAACACGTCATCATTCTGTTTAACTGTAGGGGCAGCTTCCATTTTTCCAGTTGATAGATCAATTTTATAAACTTTATTCACACCTATACTGGTATATATTTGCTCCTCCTCACCAAATTGAATTGATAGATTTGTAATGATCTTTCTTAAACCAAGACCAAATGATACTCGCGGTGAGACATGCGAGAGATAGGGTTGTCCTGTATTAAATAGTTTGTTTTGCACCTTAAAGTCCGGAATTTTTAATTCCCAGCGACTATTTTTACACAAACGAATTGGCGTGCAAATAAAGCTTACCCAATTATTCTTGTTTGCCTGATTAATATAAAGTGACATAAAGTTATTGTTACTAACAAAAATAATATCTAGAAATCCATCATTGTTAAAATCTGCATAAGCGGCTCCACGTGAGGATCTAGATAATTCAGGTAAAAAAGTTTCTTTAGGACGAACAAAATTCCCATTATTATCCTGAAATAGCAGGTGATTAGGACTACCTTGAGGGCGTGAGGGGATATTTAAAGCTGGTGTACCATACCCTGTAGCCAAAGCAACATCATCTAACCCATCATTATTAAAATCACTAACAAGTGTCGCCCAAGACTGCGAACTATCGATGTTATTATTTGTAATATTTCTCGACCAGGCTTGGTTTATTTTTGTTTCAACATTAATGAGTTGTATTCCTTTACTACCATGATTGGTAATAACAAAATAGTCTTGCTTTAAAACCTTAATTGGAGAAATTTGAGCTGCAGGAAAGGTCAACCAAGACAGACTATGTTTACCTAGATCGCTATTGTTTATGTGCTGCATCACAGAGTTTGAACCATTAGCATTTACCATGAGGAAACTGCCACTATATTCAGCTAGGGGATCGACAATATCTAAAGGTAAAATAGATAAGGTTCGCTGTTGACCTGGATAAGCATAGGTCTTAAATTTTAGTGTGTTTTGCTGTGGATTTTCAGATAATTTATTCGGTAAGGCTATCAGCGCTAAATTATTTTGCCCAGTATAATTAGCGGTACTAAACGCAGAATTACCTTGATAAGCATATTCAAAATCCCCCACCTTCAGGTCATTACGATAGTCAATTAAGGTGGCAATAACAATGTCTGATAACTCATCTCCGTTTACGTCTTTTATGAGCATTGATGTCGGCCAATAATTTGGTGACGGCAAAACCTCATATTGATAAATAAAGGAATTATCGAGCGTATTTATAAGCAGGTGAATTTTCCCAGTGTCTCCAACTATAATGTCATTTAAACCGTCATTATTTATATCACCAACAGTACAACCGAATCCGGTCAGCTTCATATTACTGTCTAGCTCAACAGGCTCAAAATATAACCCGTTTATGTTCTTATAAAGGGTACTGTATTGTGAAGAATTCCACCAATGATCTTTACCATACCTTCGAGTTGTACCCTGTCCTGCTGTAACGAAAATATCTTCAAAGCCATCGTTATCAAAATCTAAAATGCAGACCCCATTACCATAACTATCCGCTATCGAATTTAGATCACGGCTTCGCCTTTGATGCTCAAACATAATGCCTTGACTGGTAGCTGACTCAATGAAACTCACAGGCACCATATCAACCTTGTCATCGCTAGCTAAGGCCTTCGTTTCCTCATCAATTTTAAATAGCATCGTATAATTAGTACTAGCAATCGCTAAGATAAAAATGAATAAAGTCACTGGGATAACGATCAATATAGAAATTATTTTGGTGTTGGCCCCTTCCAAAACTTTCGAACGCAATGTCATTGAGTGGTAATAGCCTCTACTAACGACGTTGAGAAATAACGCTTATAACGCTCAGGATTAATAACCGTGCCATTTATCACGATCGCAGTTTCAGAACTATCGGTAACGTCAAGTAATAGCCTTAACTCTTCTGATAATTTTTCTTGTTCATCACACTCCATCCCCGTAAGACAATTTTTATTAACAATGAACCAAGTATAATTGGTTTCATCTCTAAGTGATTCGATAAGAGATGAGCGTTTTACACTAGTAGCAGGAAGAAATATGATCGCATTCGCTAGACCTTGATGAGCGGTATTCGCTATTCTTAATTTTTTATATCGCTGCCACCTCAATTGCACAGGCGTAAAGTCCATCGCAATCTTTGCTTTAAGATCATCTAGCTGGCTAATGTAAGTTTTTTTCCCACCAAAGTAATAGGATGGTACAGATCTGGGGTCATAATTTTCGACAATTTCATCATTTAAGGATTTTAAATAGGCAGTTTCTGATTTATCTCCTAAAACACAATTAATTTTATTTGTTCTGTTAATTATGCTAAAAAAAACGTCCTTAGATACAGGCGAACTACAATTAAATATTTCATTCACTTTTTTTGTGCTTGCTTTACCTAAGATAGGCGACCAAAACATAAACACATTATATTGATTTAGTCGTTCAAGCCGCTGTAAAGCCTTTACACAATAAGGGCAATAAGGATCTTTAAATACAACAACCGAAGGCGCAGCCTGTTTCCAAGGTTCAAGTAAAAAATCCTTATATTTCACTTTGTCGGGGATAATTAAATTAGCCGAAAAAGCAGAGGTGCTAATCATAAGCAGTAATACAACTATTACTCTCATAACTCACCTAGTTTAACTTTAGCTAAAATCGCTTTTTTAAACTCTTCACTTTGAATCTTAAACTGCGCTTCTAGATCTTTCTTTTTTTCGGGATCATCCAACACTAAATCATATTCATTGATAAGAACTTTCAAAGCTTGCTCTTGTTCGATGATAAGTACCACATTCTTGTGTTCGATATTTACCTGTATTGGATTGACCTGCTCGGAGTTTGTATCCAACGGTCTATTACTAACATCAGTGGTTGATAATAACGAATGACTGCTCCCTGTTTCATTTTTCTCATTAGTTTCCACTTGAATATGACTCTCTGGTGCATGTGTTCTATTCATATAGAAAAAACTCACCGCTGCTAGCATAAAAATGAATAAAATAAATATTATATTTTTCATTTGATTCCTCTAAAGATTAACCGTGGTGAAATTTAAACGATATTCTGACGACACATTACCAGCAGAATCACATAGACCTTCAAGAACAAGCTCATACTCAGTTCCTTTGGTTAACCTTTCACTTGGAATAATCTTTATATAAGATGTATAAGAGCTTCTGTCATATATAACATCAGTGTCTATAATCGAATCATTACTCTTTAACAATATGGTTGAACTAGACTCGCAAAATGCCGATAACCATCCATCAAATGACAGTTCAATTTGAGTATCCGTTGCGACATTATTCATTCCATTTTCGATATTACTAGTACTAACTTCTGGTGCTATTAAGTCAATTTCATCTTCCACAATAAACTGAAAAGAGCGACTAGAATGTGGTGTTAAATCAAAATTAATACCCGCTAAATCCTTAAAAGAACCAGGAAATTCATAAATATGTATAAAACCAGGCTCAAGCAAATCATCCGGCTTAAATTGAATCATTTTTCGGTCCTCGCTTATATTAAGCGTACCATCGACACTGGTCCAACGACTTCTATCATATTTATATAAATCCATTCCACGACTTGAATTTAGCAACACAACATCAATAGCTTCGCTAAACTCGACAGTAATGGATGTGTTTCTTGCCTCATCTCTTCTTAATTGAGGGTAATTCCTAGTAATATAGCCTTCAGTAATGTCAGCATCAGTACCAGTTGTAAAATTAATCAAATAAGGAGGCATAACATTACCACTTAAATCAGTAACGCCATCCAAAGATAAAGTCAAATTCGTATTTCCTGGTAATATATCAATTGGGATAATTATTATATTTGAACGCCAAGCATCGCGTAAGTAGCGTACTGGATATATAGTATTGCTATGTTTAAGAGTTATACCTGAAAACTGTGTAATAGTTTCGCTCATTGCAATACTAATACGGGTATTTCTCGCCAACCCTTTTTGTCCTTCCCTTATGGAAGAAGAATTAACTTCAGGTGCCACAACATCTAATTCATTAGTCGTTTTAAATGGAGTTGTAGATATAGTATCTCCATCATGATCCATATACACATTACCACTTAAATCACTAACACCACCTAAAACAGCCTCATAATATTCGTTAATAGATAGCGGTTCAGATGGTGTCCATATTATTGTCATCCCATCTGTACTTAATAGTGCAGAGCCTGAAACTTTTATATTATTCCTCTTAACATACACAGTACTGTGATTAACACTTACAGGATCTATCATTTCATTCATTTCCCACCGAATAGTCGCATTTATCGGATAAGACGAGAAATAATAGTGACGAGGCCAATAAATAACTTGTGGTGCAACAATATCAATATATTCATTAGTCGTAAATACTGTGCTATACGATTCAACTTCATTACCTGATAAATCTTTTATACCTGCTATGGTTTCAGTGTGCTCAACATTCATTTGTAGCGGTATATTTCGGCGATACAAAACTTCCTTTCTATCATAACTAAACCAAAAATTAACACCCTCTTCCTTCTTAACACTTAAAGGGTTAATGGCTTCATCGAAACGTACATGAAACCTAGGATTAATCGGTACATTAACAGCCCCATTGTGAGGACTCATAGATGTAACTATCGGTTTTTGTTTATCCTCAACAGCAATAATGCCGGTATTGAAACTGAAATAATAAGTATATACCTGTGATTCACCATCCAAATCTTTAATCTGAGTTAAATATACACCATAGTGTGTATCTGGAGTTAATAAGCCCTCAGGCTTAATCGTTATTATTTTTTTGTTTTCGGATAATGTAATAATCGATGGAATAGTACTGTTATTACTAACTAAATAAATAGATTTTTCATTGAGGGAGTTTTCATCAAGCTGTTGATTATATGCAACTTGAATAATAGGATTTAACTGAACATTTTTCGCACTATTATTAGGTACGTAAACTATAGGAGTCGGATTCACTCCATTAGTATCATCCGGGCCAATGACGAAGTTGCCTTGATAATTCTTCACTGAATTTCCTAATTCATCTTTTGCATTATTATCTAAATAAACCTGAATAATAGAATTGTCATAAAATGGAATTTCAGGTGTGAACTTTATAACTCGACCAGAAGCGATTAGTTCAACATTCCCTTGTATTAGAATACCGTTCTGTACAATATGAAAACTATCATCAAGAGACGATTTATTCATAACTTTATCTATATATAGATTTATTTCAGTAATATCACCGGAATTTACAGAGCCATTTAATGGATACTGACGAATAACAGAAGGTCTGACAGTCGCATCTATAGCAGAACTAAATATACTTACAAAATCATCTAATAAATTACCACTTAAGTCAGCAACACTTGAAGAGACAATAACAGCAGAGGTTTTTCCCTCTGGCCAGTTTCCAATTAATGTAACTGTGCGATAATCTTCTGAAATATATACATCAGGAGTAATTATACCGCCGTCACTGTATATTTTAAAATTCTTATTATTAACAGTTGAGCCATTTAAAGATTCACTGAAAGTTAGCACTATTGGCGTAGCTCTATTGATATCAATTGAGCCATCTTCAGGAGATATTGAAATAATCTGCGGTTTGATCACATCAAAATTGCTGTCAGTTTTAAAATCTATAGCTCCGCAGTTATAACAAATATTACCTGCTATATCTTTTATTTCTTGAGGAGCAACAGTGATTGTTGTTTCACCAGGGAAAGGTTCATGCGGTATGAAAGTAACAATATTTTCATTAACTTCAATATTCCCTGGTATTATCGAACCCCATTTTATAGATACCGGCATTTGATCTAATGAAATAGTTGCGTCAATAGCTTCATTAAACTCTATAACAATGTTGCTATTAACACTTACAGACGTTTCGTTATCGATTGGGAATCTCGAAATCACAACTGGCGGTATATCATCTGGACTTTCATCACTGCCAGTAATAAAATTTAGGTTGTACTCCCCTAATTCATTGCCTGTCGAATCACAAATATTATTAACTGTAAGTTCATAATTAGCTCCCGCTTGGAAATAATCCAATGGCAATATAGAAATATTGCGGCGATCAGGGCTAAGTGTAACCTGAACATTAATCTCGTTTCCATTTTCAAATAACTGAATTGTAGTGTTATTGACACAGCGTGGTTCAATCATTTCATTAAATATCAAACGGATTTCGGTATTGATAGGGACAGTATTCATACCAGACTTTATATTACTTGTTATTACTTCGGGCTCTATAACATCATCTTGGTACCTAACTTGTGTGTCAATTAACAAGGAAGCATCACTGCCTGTTGCTGAGCCGTAATCGACTGAATAGCGAAATAAATTCCCAGACAAGTCCCGTATTCCGGTGACATAAAACCTATACCTATTTCCCAAACCTAGTTTCTCAGGAGTGAATTTAGCTGTTTTTCCATCTTGACTAATCCAGAAATCACCACTTAAAAATGTGCCATCAGTAACATCCACGTTCTGAACCGTTATATTATTTGAATTTACTGAAACTCGATCAACCGCCTCATTAAATTCCAATACAAACGATGTATTTGAAGAAATAAGAGAACGTGTAGCTTGACTCGATGGACTATAATTAACAAGTACTCCTCTAGCCGTATCGAATTCATCCCCTGTAGTAAAGTTTAGAGTATGATTATTTTCCAACTCATTACCACTCAAGTCAGATAATCCCTTTATTAATATCGAATAATGCGTATTATTTTTGAAAACACCTTTTGAATTAATTGAAATTATTTTTGAATCATTACTTAATGAAATATTAGACCTAATCTCAATGCCATTTTCGAATAGTTTTATGCTTTTTATACTTGATGGCTTAACCGCCTCACTCACAGCTACGTTAATAACCGCATTCAACGGTACGTTAATTTTACCACTAATAAAACTGGTCTCAATAATCTTAGGTGGAACAGTATCTGCAGATAGAGATGTTGTAAAATAAGAGTTATGATGACGGTCTAAGGTATTACCAAATAAATCTCTTACTAAGGTTGTCACTGTGGTTTTATATTTACGCCCTACCAATAATGCAACGTGAGGTCTAAAAATAATTGTTCGATTATCTTCTTTTATATTTATTGCACCACTAATTTTTTCATCTGTAATCGTATCTGTAATGAAAAATGATTCCATACCAATAGAGTCACGAACAATTGGCTCCGACATAGTTAAATTTATAGACGTATTAATAGGAATATTATTCGTTTCGTTAGCAGGACTTACTAACAGGACAGACGGACCATCGAAATCAATTGTATTGCCTGTTTCAAAATTAAAATGATAGCCATCCATCATTGGGTTACCCGCGCTATCTTTCACGCCACTAACAACAACAGTATAATACATAAAATCTTTCAGCATATTTTCAGGCCTAAACACAAGTTGATTAGTATTATTGATACTAACTCGACCTGAAACTTCTGAACTTCCGTCTTCAAAGACTTGAACCACATCATCAGTAAGGGTCTTTCTATGTAGAGATTCCGAAAAAGTTATAACGATAGGTGTATTCTCAGCAATATCTACTGAATCTAAAACTGGCTCAGAATAAAGAATTGTAGGTGATATTATATCTGGATTTGTAGGGTCAGTGCCATTAGCAACTTCGTACCCATCGCTAAAAGTATCACCATCAGAGTCGCCTAAGTTAGGGTTTGTTCCTCTAGCAATTTCTTCACCGTCAAGTAATAGGTCATTGTCTGAATCTGGATTGTCAGGAGATGTATTATAAGTATCCAGCTCTTCTTGGTCTCCCAAACCATCACGGTCTCGATCTTCTTGAATTTTAAGTACAATATTTTCTGAATTTGCGCTATTTTCAGATAGATCGGTAGCCTTTACGCTTAACGAAATAGAATCAAGGCCAAACGGTACAATATAAGAAAATTGATAAGGTTCGGTAAAATCTTCAGCCATTTTAAAATCATCAATAAAGAGTTCAACTTTATATATGGCATTATTATCCGTTGCATCAGCAGTAATGATTATCGATTCACCCTCAGCAATAATAGATTCTGACGTCGGCTTTGATATTATGACCTCTGGCTTAATGCTTTCATTTAAATTATCAAGCGTTCTGTATTGAGATATAAATAATTTTGTATTACCAACAGAGTTATAATCCCCTCTAACAATATATGATTCTTCAGTTATAAATACGTGTGTAGCATTAAGCGCTAAGCCAGTTCCTGCATAATTACCTAACGGAGAAAGATCAATAGTGTCTTGAAAGAAGGGAACGTCAGGATCTTTGATATTGACATACGCGACAACATTTGGAAATAACTGTTCGGCAAAAAATGCAAAACCGTTAGTGACAGCTATATCTCTTGGTACAAAAGTGCGATCTCCACCCTTTAATTCTAGTGTGTCATTGTCAGTTATTTTATAAACTCTGTAACCGGTCCTGTAGGCTGCAACATAAATAAAACCATTTTTTATCACTACGTCCTTAACTGCACCAATGGCTACCGTTGTTAATCTAAGTGGCGCCGATTTATTTTCTATATCAAATAAAGCGAGTTCAGAGCCACCAACAACAACTAAATAGTTGTCTTCAACGTCAATTCCTTTAACGTCTGTCAGCTGATCGTTATAACTCACAGAAAAAGGTTTTTCAACATTACTAATATTAATGATTTCAAAGCCTGCATGTCCATCCGCAACATAAGCAAATTTATCTTGTAAAGCTATGTCTTGTGCAATACCTGCAGTATTGAATAAAGAAACTAATTTAGGTTGATCAGGCTCTCTAATATCGATAATTTGAAGACCGGCCTTTCCATCAGCTACGTAGGCGAAATCACCAAATATTTTGACGTCGATAGCTGTACCTGAAGTATCTATACTGCTAATAATTGATGCTGTCGAAATATCAGAAAAATCGATAATTTGTAAACCTGAATTACCAGCAGCTACAAATGCAAAATCACCTTGAATATCGACATTATTCGCATAACCAGGGATATTTATCGCGATTTTTGCCTCAGGCTTGAATTCGGTAACAACCACATCAACGGCAACCTGTTTATTATTACTCGATATAATAACTTGTGTTTGTCCATTCTCGCCCGCAAATATCTGCCCATCAACACTACCAAAATTTGCAATGCTTATATCAGCAGATAGATACGAAGTACCATTATTTTTATCCGTTAGATCAAGGGTTGTTCCATCTAGCATAAAACCTGTAATAACAAGTTGCTCACTCGATTCACCATCAATCGCATTATAAGTAAGTAAAAGTACCCCAGGAGTAGCTTCTATATAATCCAAATAATCAGCTAAATTACCACTATTACGATCGTTAGGATCTGTCCCACCAACAATTTCAAGACCATCATGAATCCTATCTCCGTCGGTATCTGTCAATAACGGATTGGTGATAAAACCATCTTCGCCAAGTTCAATTTCTTCCTTATCTGATATACCATCTGAATCTGAATCTGCGTTTCTAATATCAGTACCGATTTCATACTCTGATAATGCTGATAGCCCATCATTATCAATATCTTCAAGAGCATCTACTGGATCATTTGGATTTAAACCATTTAACCTTTCATAATCATCAGGCAGTCCATCTTGATCTGAATCACCACCAATATGAATTTCAACACGGCGACTAACGAGAACGCCATCTTTACGTGCACTAATTAATACAACGCCATTTAATTTAGGTGTGATAACACCATTCGATGATACTTCTGCAATATTGATATTCGTTGACGAATAATTAATACCAGAGGATGACGATGTAACATTTTTAACTGAATTATCGGAATAAAAAGCAGTAACTGTAAGAGGAAAATTTTGCTCAAGTTTATCTAATATGATGGTATCAGAAGAACTAAAACTTAAACGCGACGGAATTGGATCAATCTGCTCAAATTTAATATCACCAGCACGGCTAATTCCATCTCGTTCAATATTGAAGTATTCACTTTGCCCCGATACGGTACGGCCGTCGTCTAAGCTACAAGTTGCTCGAGCTCTAATTTGTCCCATGTTAGATGGCACATTAGGTAATGCCCATCCGCCATCGTCACTAACTTGAAGGGTGCGATTCAAAATATTAATCACACATTTTTCATTCAGCGTAACATCATCTGCAATGGAACCAGTAGAAGTTAGTAAGGTTAATGTACTAACTAATATTAATAATAATAAATTGTAAGAGTTCTTATTCATTGCACATCCGTATGCTTAATTTATTTAAATGATATTTCAAAAACCTGAATAATATAAAATTAATCTCACCAACTAGATGTAGCTACATCAAGCGAATTTGCGAAAATATTATTATAAAAAAACAAATAAGTATCTTCCCAATTACTTCCATATATAATTTTATTTGAATTAGATTTAGTCGTTTTATCAAAAGTAACCACTTGAAATGGAAGAATAGTACCTGTATTCAATTGAGGTTTAAATAGTACAAATATAGTAGTGTCATTTTCTAAATAACCAATAAGATGTACACTATCCCACTTTTTAACAAATGTCGTAAAGGCCTGATTTGAATAAAATTCAGTCTTAATCTTTTTCTCATCATAAGTGTTTACATATACACCAGTTGATGACGGCTTACCTGTCAGTTTAGTAAAATAATCATTTAAGTAATCTTCGTCTAAAATATTCATATCATTCATGTCATCAAGAAAATGACAAAAAGATATATCTACATACTCAGTGTAGTATTCGCAAGAAACATTCTGATTAACAGTTCTATTTTTACGAAATTTAACAATATCTAAGTTAAAAGTGAGTGGATATTTTCTCCCTGAATACATATTCGAATCAGGGTGCGGTATAACTATTTTTAATGGCTTATTTTTGTATTTAATTTTCCCAGTAAGATCACCATAAACTCTATTCGACTCTAGATATGTCATTTTAGTCATATCTAGCATCTCGGATACTGAGTCAATCTTTAATGGTTCAAAAATCAAGTAACACCGAACCTCACAAACGACGGTTTCTTGCCAACTTACCGCCATTCCATTCTCTGCAATCAACTTAACAGACACAAATGTAAAAGCATCCCATTTTTGCACTCCTAAGATATAAACATCACTTAACATCGTATACTTATCGAGTTTTAATTTCTTAGCCTCTATAAAGTGTTTAAATCTTCTTTTACTTCCATCTTTATTTCCATATAGATCAGCTACTTCATCAATTCGGTTATGTTTCAACAACCAATAATATTTAGACAACAAACCTTCTGGTGACGAAAGCTCACCCTCATTAGTGATTGCCAGCTCGACTTTATTTTCATACTTAGTTATAGACCCTGAAGATGAAAAACTAACCTTATGATTCAAACTTGTTACACTCCACTCCTTTAATTCAGAAGACCAACATTGACTAGAAATACTAAAAATTAAAAATAAAGTTGCTAAATATTTAATGTTTTTCATACTTATCCTTATAAATTACAACTACCTTTTATCCCTTCAATAACTTTCACGGCATCAGGCTTCCATTCATATTCAAAATCAAAAAATACAAAAGTAAATACTAATTTACTTTCTATTTGTGCCGTTACATCTTTAATTGACCACGTACAAGGCGAGTCAGAAGAGCACTCATCATAAGATGAGTTAATATCCATACCTGTTATTGCGGAGCCAACAATATTCCCACTCAAACCTTGTACAGTTTCCCAACAAGGAGCATTTATTGGCTTTTGTCTTTTTTCCAGAGAATAAGTCCTACAATTATATCCCTCATGCTCATAATTCCACTCTTGAATTCCAGCATCTGCATTACCACCAACAGCCAACTTGCCATTCAAGTTAATTTCATTATTTAAAGTCAAACAATTCTCATCATCTGGACAACCTTTTTTAATTGTATATTTAAACTTAGGGGATGTACTTGCTGAGGCCTCTCCTGTAAAACCGGCATTTGCCAATAAAATGAAACGTTCATCTCTATTAAAATATTTTTGGACTACTGGAAATTTAACACCAGCAAAAGCAGTCAATGACGCTTTTAATTCTAATGCCAGCTCAACTTTAGTTTCGGTAATAGGCTCAATGTTAGAGCAGCTTTTACAGCAGGCTTGACCTTGTTCCATAGAACCACTACCACTGACATCAAGTCCAACTCGAACAGGTGTAACAGCTTGAATTTTGCCAATTGCGTTATTGGTTAACTTAATTAAACTTGCAACTTCATCAGAAATGGTAATTTTCGTAACGCTCTTATCCTTACTAGCAGAACATTGGTTCCCACAACTTCCATCTTTACAGGTGTAGCAAGCCTTCGAAGGATCCGAACCACCGCAAGCTTGATCTTCCTTATTTGGATCCTTTACTTTTTTTCCATCACTGCAACTACTACACTTTTTATCATCTTCAGTAATATCATAATCATCTGGAATTTGTTCTGGGGAATCGCCAACACAACCAGGCTTCTTGCAGTCGTTTGGTTTATCTTCTTTTGGTATATCGCCGGGGGCAGGAGTAGAACCCACACATAATAATGTCTTACAATCCCCTTCAACTTGTTTCTTTAAAGGTTTCTTATTTTGACTAGAGTCATTAACACATACATCACCTTCGCATTTCTTGCAATCTGGGCAATTATGCGCAGTACCAGAACCTCCAGGCTGTGAGCCACAATGCCAACCGGCTTTAATTACACCAACACCTGGATTTGACTTTACTACCGAACCGTCTTCACTTACCGTACCTAAACCAATCGAAACAAATTCTTCTAAATCATGGTCAAACGAATACATTTCAACTTGAGCACCTGGTGCATGCCCGTCAACATTTGGTAGGCTTAACTTTGCTGGAGGATCAAAAACAGCACCTACAGGTTGAATCGTAACGATAAACTGTGGCTGCATACCATTCGGTGGAGCCATCGGAACTTTAGAAGCATTAACAGCGGTGACAGAAACAAGACCTTCACGAGAACCATCAGGAAAAGTGATAGAATCTTTCTCAATTTCAAGCTTAAATCCAGGAAAGTCATCCAGTGTTAATATTACATCTTCTGATCCTGCAGATACTGTATTTTCAGTATCCAATTTAACCATATAGATCGGTGATGAAAGTGGATTCTCAACACCTGCAACTGTAACTAGATGGTAACTCAGAGTTGGGTATTCTCCGAAATATCGAGCTGTAGAGCCATCAGCGATTAAATGGATTGGTCCAACAGGCACTTGCTCTATCTTAAATTGTCCTTCAACATCCGTAACTGTTGTTCTATCAGTATTTTCAATTCTTACAGTAACGTCAGGGATAGGTTGATCCTGATTATCTAGCACAACACCAGTCACAGACGTTTTACCAGGATCACCAGCTATAAATCCGGTTGCCATAAAACCGGCCGTCAATACTTTGTCCACCGGTGCATCTAACAGTATTGCTTGTACTCTTTGAGCATCAATACCAGTTAACTCCCCAAGTAATAATTGAGCCGAAGCACGTCCATCACCATCTGTTTGTGTTTCAAAACTACTTTCTTCGTTTTGGAACACACCACCACCTTTAATCACGTTAAATCTAACTCGTGCACCTTTTACTGTATTCGCACCACTATCAGTCACCGTTACAACAAAAGGAGCTGGTAGGTTTTGACCAATAATGCCACGTAAGTTATTACCTGAATTCACACTAATTTTATTACCGATCATAGATTCTGCAGAAGCGTGGAATATAACTTCATTTTCATAACCTACAACTTTGACACGCACTTTGTGATTTGCGACTCCTGCTCTATAACCTAATTGAAAAGCTGTTTCAGCAATACCATTTTCATCAGTATCAATCACAACTGCACGACCATAGGTTGAAGAATTATCACCAACAACGCCAGCCCCTTGAATTACCCTGAATACTACGCTTTCTCCTGATACAGGAAGTGAATTGGCATCAACAACTTTTACTTTTAATTTATTTGCAGCCTGCTCAGTGATCGTAGCGATTTGATCCTGTCCAGATACAAGGATAATTCTTCTACCAGTAGGTACTTTATAAAAGATAACACGTGTAATTGAGCTAGAATTTCCCGCTTGGTCGATACTACTAACAGTAAGCGTATTTTCACCTTCTGTAAGAGGGATATCTTTTGCCGCATAGCTACGATTTGAAACCGTCGCTTTAATACCATTAATTTCAACCGCGGCTTGTTCCGCTTCAACAGTGCCACGAACGATATCATTAACAAGGCCTGTTACGGTGATATGATCTGAATACACGGTTTGATTTTCCATATGTGAGTCGATAGTCAGATAAGGTGGTGTTAAATCCAAAGATACAACAATTGAATCAGTTACCTGGCTACCACTTTGGCTTGTCGCCCGTGCAACGATAGTATTAAAGCCTTCTTTAAGTGTTACATCAGCGCTAAATTGTGTTTGATTTGATACACTGACAGGGACACCATTCAGGGTAAGGGAGTTAAGATTACCAGTTACGCTACCAGACACAGTTATGGGTGAATAACCAACAGTTATCAATGTATTAGGAGATGTAATATCAATGTTTAACGGCCATTTCCCTTTAAACTTAGAACCACCCAACTTCATTTTACCGGCCCAACTATTCGCGATCACACTTCCCATAACTTGACCTTTAATGCCTTCTATATCAGCATTAGGGGCAAGAATTGTTCCCGCAAACGAAACCCCGCGTAATTCAATTTGTTCCGCTTGGTAAAAATTAAAGATAATACGGCTACTGTGAGGCGTCAATGATGAGAAGTCTTTGTCTATAACGTCTATTTTGGAACCTAATACATTAATAATAACAGTCGATAGCTCTGGTATATTTTCAAAAATATATTTATCCGCATCCTCAAGTTTTACACCGTCGACTTCAAATACTTGGAGTGAGGAGTTTTGCTCTCCCTTGAATGTTAATACCCCATTACTTAGTTCTGATAGTCCCGTTATGTCAAAACTATTAAGATTATTAGATATTGTTATGAAACGAGGTTTTAATGCTTTTATAGAAAAATCTAAATTTGTATTTTCAAGAGAACTTCCATTAGGGAAATCATTAATAACTGATTGCCTAATTTTTGATGTATCGCCCTGAACTCTGACTTTACCACGGTAAATTTTGCCTTTTCTAAATCTTGCGTTACCTTCAATCAAAAGAGAATAATTAGGTATCTGCACGTCTTCATTTTTTGCTACATTATATTTATAAACACTGAAATCACCACCGACAGCAATTGCTCCTCGACTTTCACCAGGATTATAAAAGTGATCTCCATATAAGAATGCTTTAAATATATAGTCATTATAATCACCAAATATAAAAGCACTATAATCTGTAGCTACTTCTAACGGCGTTTCATCATCAGCATAAGAAAATGAACTCAAAGCAAAAAAACATAAGATAATTCGTAAAACTCTATCCATGAGTCTAAAATCCAAATATTAAGTAGTATTGAACAAGCTTTAGCATAAATTTAAATATAATTTATGACGAGCGTATTTTTTGAGAAATCAAAAACGTGATGATGTTATCATTTTAAATTGCCATAAAAGTATGATAAAAGTACGGGATCGACATTGAGGTTTATCAAAGAATGTATCTGTACTGTCGCGTATTAAAAATGTGGCCTAGATCTTAGGGCCATTAATTTTCTCAAGCCTAGATAGCACTGACGAAATTTCAAATGTGGCAACACAAAATCAAGGTTGATTTATGTTCATTATATATATCATGATAAGATAGCTAAATTAGCTTACACCTCGTCACTCAATGGAATAAATAGTGCTTTCAACAGATCAACTAACATTAGCTACGAATG